>OFRA01000293.1_pt1 | contig 13088 bp, 7 predicted proteins | sample 1543001 | NCBI WGS metagenome assembly OFRA01 (sample SAMN07774221, study PRJEB24372) | wastewater metagenome | isolation source: Lake Maggiore Verbania | place: Italy: Verbania | collected 2015-12 | reverse complement strand
TTAAAAGCCCCTGTGGGTAAAGAATGGAAAATGTGGCAAGGAACTAATAGACCTCATGACTCAGGAGGGCGAAAAGATCGTAGTGGAAACTACATGTAATAATATGAAAACTGTACTCAACACCATAAACGTCGATTCTCTTAAACAGCCGCTCTTTCTTGGCGAAGACTTAGCTATCCAAAGATATGATCGCCTAAAATATCCCAAGTTCTACGATCTTTACGATCAACAGATGAATTTCTTCTGGCGACCGCAAGAAGTTAACCTCACAAAAGACGCGGCTGATTACAAGAATCTTTCTCCAGAAGAGAAGTTCGTTTTTGACAGCAATCTTCGCTTTCAAACAATGACAGATTCAATGCTGTCGCGAAGCATCAATTCTCTCTCTACTCACGTTAGCAATCCAGAGCTTGAGATATGCATGAATGTATGGTCGTTCTTTGAGACTATTCACAGCAATAGCTATACATACATTTTACAGAACGTTAACCCAGACGCCACAAAATTCTTTGATTCTATTCTAGATGACAAGGAGATCGTTAAGAGAGCGCAGTTTATCTCTAATAAATACGATAGTTTACTGAACACAAAGAGCGATGATCCAAGGCAGCAGATTCTTGAAGCTCTTGTTTCAACTCAGATTACGGAAGGGGTAACGTTTTATGTATCATTTGCCTGCTCATTTTATTTTGGTTATCGCGGAAAGATGGAAGGGAACGCTAAAATTATTAATTTAATTTCGCGTGACGAAAATCTTCACGTCGCGATTACCCAGAATATCATGAAGATTCTTCGTGACCAACCAAAAGAAGGCTTCCAAGAGATTGTAAAAAAGAACGAAGACCGTATTTATGAGGCGTATCGCGTAGCTGTAGAGGCGGAAAAAGATTGGGCTGATTATCTTTTCTCGAAAGGCAGTTTAATCGGACTCACGGCGGATTCACTCAAGCATTACGTTGAATGGCTCGCTGACAATCGCCTTACTTCTATGGGCTACAAGAAGCTATATAATGCTAAGGGCAATCCTATTGCTGGATGGTTAGACAGCTTCTATGACAGTAAGAAGATTCAAGTTGCTCCGCAAGAGACTGAGATTTCTTCTTATGTTAAAGGTGTGGATAGCAAGATCGACGAGTCTGTGTTTGATATTAAATTTTAATTATTAAATAGACAGGACTGAGGCGCTATCAGATGTCCATCTAGATTGGGTTCTAGTGATTCCTTCGCTAGAATCCTTTCTGATTACGCAGATTAGATTTCCTTTATCCTCTATATATAAATCATACTCCAGACTCATATTGACTATATTTACGAAAGTTCCATCTGGCAGATCAGAAGCTAAAACGATTGAAGAGTCTGATAAGGGATTGATCCGATTAGTTAATTTTATTAAATTTGACGTTAAAGAGAATTTGATTTCTACCCTTTTGACTTTGCCAGGAGTTGTAGCGCCCCCAGTTATAGTTACTCCATTATATATAAATTCTGAATTTAAAGTGGCCGAATCTGCGCCTATAGCAACCCAATTTATTTCCGCGTTGCCGAGGCTATCTATTCTATATTTGTAATCTTTTATTAATAAAGAGCCCGCCTTCACATCAATAAGTTCATCTTGGCCGCGACCTCCATCTAAATTATAAGTGTTATAGGTTGCAGCGTTGGCTTCAATTGGTTCCGCTTCTAAGTATCCACTTACTACTTTAGAAGTAAAACCGGGTCCGTAATCGTCCCAAGGTCTCAATCTAAAATATGACCATTCTTCTATCGGCAATCCTTCTCCAAGAGTAATTACGTTCAAATAGCTTCTTGTTTCGTTCAAATAAACTGATTTAAATTTATTGGTATGGTTAACTAAATCTGGGGTAAATACCTGCTTTCCAGTTGCAAACGACCCAGCAACCGTTACTCCATTGTATACAAATTCACTGCCTACTAGTGGAGTGCTTGAATCATGCCCTATACCTGTCCAATTTACACCAGCGCCCGTACTTATAACTTCGTACCAATTATCTTTTTGCGCATTTGCAAGACTAATAGCTTCTGTGTAGCCTAATCCAGTATATACGTCAACGCTGTAAACGTCTTTATTAGAAGTCGGATTAAAACAATTAAATATTATTTTACCTTTGGAAACATTTTCGGGCAGAACAGTGAATGATACCCCAGAAAAACCTGTTTTATTTGAATCCGCGATACTGTCAAGATTAGAAATGCCTAATGTATTGCTTTCATTCGAAGGAACTTTTCTATTTTCTGCTTGCCCATATTGTGTATAATGAAGTCTTCCCCAATCTGCGATAGGAATTGTTAGTCTGTTCGCATTGTAATAACCTATTAAATCGCCGTAAGCGTAAACATATTGTTCGTAATCAGGTCCGTCAGTTCCCTTAAAATTGATTGAAACTGCTGCTCTTGGAACTGAATTTACTCCAGTGCCATTATAAAATGTAGCAGTTGAAAACGCCCCAGAAATGTCCCTAAATGTTAATGAGATATTTTCGCTTTCGCTTCTAATCAAATTACCATCCAAGCCTCTTACGCCAGAGCCAGAAATTGTTGTTATAGCTCCAATCGTGCTTGCTACGTCAGGACTCCAAACCGCTGACCCAGTAAATGTTCTATTCCCGTAGTATCCAGATAAGATATAATATGGAGAATCTTGATAAGAATCTACAACTTCTATTTTAGAGTAACCAGGATATTGATTTACTGCTTGAAATGTTCCTGTTTTTGTTAGTTGCGTATTATCTTTAACTACAACTCTTAATCCTATTTGTCTAGAATACTCAACAAGTTCTGGCGTTTCTGCGTTATCAAACAGTCTCGCATTATCTTCTTTCGTTACTCTGTAAGATAATCCTTGATAATTTTTTATTTCATCACCAATAGGTTGGCCAGCACCATCTAAAACTTGCAATGTAACTTCTTGAGGCAAATCTAAGAATGGATTTTCATAGATTTGTTGCTTTGTTGTCATTTTGCCGCCCGTTGGATCAATATAGTTCCATCTAAAAACTAAATCATTAGAAGTCCAATTACCCGCACCATTTCCAGAGTAAACCGCATTTACGCCAGATGTAATTGAATATTTTATAGAATCTTGGTCTGCCGTGTCAATTATAAAGCCGCTTGGCATTGTTGACGTAATCAACCCCCCACCGAAACCAGTTAAAGTAGCGGACGGCAGCATCACAATTCCAGTTTCTATAGGATCGGTGCAAAGTAATTTATACGTTGTTCCTTGCGAGTATACTTTAAAATCATATTGGCCCCAATTATCATTTATTGGGATTGTTAACGTATTTACCCCAGAAGCGATAGTATACGCTTCTACAATCGAATCTTTTTCTTTTGTAACTGTTGAGAAGTCGGGCCTGCTAACATAAACTTTATATCCAGTGATTGGACTGTCTGTTCCAGACCATATTATGTGAATTCCAGTGTATTTTGAATTTCCAGAATACCCGCTTATGCTTTGTATGCCAGATGGCGCATCAGGCTTCACAACTACATCGTATGGGCCTTTAACGTAATAACTTGGAGAAGTGTCCAAAATATCTTTTTCGATGTAATCGTCTTTATTGTTTAGATATTCAATACCAACAATAGCGTATTGATTAGCCTCTTCTTCTTTGGTTGCAATAGTTTTATAAAGTTTTGGCTCAACTCCAGAACCACTTAAAACGTACAAAGAGCCTTCGTTTATTAAATCTAAATTTTGAGGAGTAGTGTCTACGCTCAAGCTATAAATGCCTTTGGGGTATCCAGTGCCGTAAACTAATCCGCTATATCCAAGTTTAGACTCTTCCAGCAATCTTAAATCTGATTGACCTAAAGTTCCGTCACCTACATGAACTTGCAAGCCAAGCGCGCTAAATGCGCCAGACACAATAGTGTTTGTTAAAGGAGTTGTTATTGGAGTTTTAGTTGCGCCGTAAAAATCTTTTGGCAAGCCAACTGAATAATAACCATCGCTGTTACCTCTAGTCCATTTTGAGGCTAATGGGTCATTTCCGCCCACAAGCCTGCTTGAAAAAGTTACTGCAACATTATTATTTGTGGCGGTTGGATTATTGCTAATCGAAACAGTTATTACCGCACCAACTCCTACATTAGTAACAGTTGTATTATTAGGAATTCCATTGCCAGCAACGAACATTCCTTCTGCGATGCCGCCAACTTGCCCTGCATCTTGGACAGTCAATCCAAGATTTTTATCATTAATCTCGATATCGCATTGTCTTGCGAAAGTACTTAAATAATCATCGGTAAAAGATTGAGAAGACGTATGCTCTTTTGTGCAGACATATGTATCGGATGCATGTTTTACAACACTTCCAACAGCATAAACTTTGCTACCTTGCCACACTGAATAATTAGATTCTGATCTATTGCCAAAATCAGCTTGAACGAAAGTATAGTAAGGTTGCAATTTACTTAAAGCAAGCAAGTCTCTATATGTAAATAGTAAACTACCAGTGTCGTTCGTAACTTTCCCCGCTCTTTCTAAAATACGAAATCCCCCTTTAATCAAAGCTGCAACATAGCAATAAGATCCACTACCACCATCTGCGCCTAATTTATATATTTCTTTTGCGCCGAAAGTATCAAGTACAGCTGGAACACTTGTTCCTTTTGCTATCGCTGCACCGCGACCAAGTATAATAATAACTTCTCCATCGGTTCTAGCTGTGATAAAACTCGCTACCCCAGCAAGATCAGTATTAATTGTTTCGCTTACAAAAGCGCCAGCCGTGTTTAAAGCCATTACTGTTAAAGTATTAGCGCTTACAGTAGTTCCCCGCGCAACGCCGCCAACAGTAACCACTCCGTTGTTAGCCTCGTTAATTACTGCGGTCCAATTTGTTCCATTCTCAATAATTTGACCAGTTCCAGCAGTTCCAGAAAAGTCTATGTCTATCTCAAGGTCAGATAAAACCCCAGATAATCCAGAAAAATTTAAAGTATCCCATTTTGGATTTCCATTAACGACGGTGTGTGGAGGAAAATTATAAACTAGACCAGTTAATGTTGTTGTGCCAGTGTACGTGGAAGAAACTCCTGTAGCTCTCCCCTCAACTACATTAAGATCAAATATGCCAGATTTAAGTAAGAAATCTCCAGTTAAAGTTAAGGTCGCGCCATATGAACCTTCAGGGTCATATACTGTATGAATATTAAATTTTCTAGTTTGCTTTTGTCTTTTCGCTCTAATCTGTTCAAGAGTTCCTGTAAAATCTCCGTCAATTCCAGTTAAAGAACTTAAATCTGAAAGAGAAAAATTACCAGATGGTACATGAATATAAACTCCCGAAGCGAGGCCGCTAACAAATTCTCCATCAATTTTTATTGTGTTGGCGGTTTTGTTTATTTCTAATATTCTACCGAATGAGCGGCCAGCATTTCTTATTTCGTCGCTAACGCCAAACACATCGCCAGGTTGCAAATACACACCTTCTAAGCCAGCAACGAATGTTACTGTATCTGTTTCATGTACAGAGCTTACTAATGCGTACTTTCCTATTCTTCTCGCTTCTGATCTTGAAGTGCAGCCAGCAGCATTTATTTTGTACGGATTAAGTCCGTAATTTAAAATTCCATCAACATCTTCAACAAATTCAACTTTCGTTTTGTAGTTGTCGAACTTGTCGTTATAAGTCACTTCTACAGTAGTATATCTTTTGTTCTTAGCCGTTTCTGAATAATTAAATAAACCATCTTTAACATTAGTATTGGCAAAGTAAACTAATGGATCTTTCTTCTTATCGGCAAAGAAGGAAAAGCCTTCTGTATTCCAATACATAATTCCCTTAAATATGGCTGCGATATCTTTTAATACATTATACGCTTCGTCTTTGTTGAAGAAGATGATGTTGCATGTGTATCTCGGCTCAAGACCACCTTTACCATCAGGCACGCCTCTAAATCTGCCGTCATCATCTACTGCGTCACAATGCCTGCCAATATCGTATAATGTCCACTTATCAACTGCACTTGAATCAATATGATTTCCTAATCCATAATTAAAATCAGTTATAATATCATATAAAATCCAAGCTGGATTATCTGTCCACGCAATTTTGAAATTACCATCCCAATCTCCATAATAAATTTTATTGCTATCGTAAAAGTTCGCATTGCAGAATTGTTGCAATTTCGAATCAGAATCGTGAAGCAAATTAAACTTTGCGCCGCCAGTATCTTCTGCGAGTTCTCTTAGAGTTCTAGTTCCAGAACGGTCAGGATCTGTATTTAAATAATATAATTGAATTCCAGCTTCTCTTGCTCGGTTCAAAAGTGTCTGATAAGTTTCGGGACTCATTACTTCTGGAGTTGATCCAGAAAAATAAACTACTTTTCTCACTGTGTTCTTCCAAAGATTTTGCAAAACCGTTTGTTCTGAAAGCTTACCAACTTCATCAGTCGCGCTGAACTGACTTTTCCTAAAAAAGAAATTGGCAATGTTAGTTTCCCGTGGATTTGTTGCTGGGCTTAATATAGCGGCGCTTAGAGCAAGATCTAATTGTTTAAATAAATTTGTTTGATTTGTTCCAAGAGAGTCTGGAGTTCCCATTTCTGCAAACGAAGCTGTATCGTAATACGTAAATCCAACTATAGTTTCTCCCGTGGCTCCTATAACTGTATTAGTTCCAGTTGCAGCGGTTTGCCATATAGAAAATCTTACATTAGTGTACCCAGCAACTAATTTAGAAATCATCTCTCGCAAATTTCTTCTCGCCAACGTTCTAGTTTGTGCGTTCATGTTTTGATCAACCATGAACACAACGTCAAGACTATTGGGATTTGCTGGATAATCAGGATTAGCGAAAACATACCTTCTGTCCAAACCGTCGCCGCCCGTTGGAAAGTAATTAGAAGGCACTTTAACCCTCTTCATTTTAACATCGAATTCTCTATTTGGTACGTTACCGAACGTTCTCGAATCGAACTTCATGCCAACGTGGGCTACGTGTGGATATGAAAAATTTCTATCTATTACTTCGTAAATGCCATCTAAACTAACTTCTTTTTTTACGAGCGGAGAAATCGTTTCAGCGGTTACTTTCTCCACAATAACGTATCTATCTTGTCCGTTTTCAGATGGTAATAATTCAATTTCATCTGAATTGAGTAAAGTTGCTTGTGAAATTGGATTAGTATTGACGCTCATTTATTTATAATAAAATTTATGCTGTAATTGTAAAGGTTCTTGTGTAATAACGTTCATTTTTTGGATCGTCAGATAACCCACCCGCAGCTACGGTTGCAAAAAGTCTAAATGGCTGATTATCTGGAGAAGCGGCGTCTATATAAACGTAATGAGCGCCGACGCTTAATTCTTGCGTAATTTCGCTTGGTATCGTAAAAGAAAATGTTCCGTCGTCTCCTATTTGAGTAGCTAAAGCCCTTACTTGTTTAGCCCCATTATCTATTTGAGCTATTATACTGATAGCAGCTTTTGTATGAGAAAATATACCAGACGGCACGCTTATTAATTTGTACGTTGCGGTTCCAGTTAAAGTAATCGTTCCCCCTTTTGCGCAAGTCGGCGTGGTTATAGCATTAAATAGGGCGGTGCTTCCATTGTCGCCCACAACGCTATTAGAAAATTGAATTTTGGTCACTGCTGGCGGGACATAAGGTTCAAAAGATTTTTTTCTTAAATTATAAATTACTGGCAAAACCGCAGAAGGATTTCTTGGGTTTATTTTTGAAGCTAAAAGCTCTTCGTATGTTTTTTCCAACGGCATATTAAATAAGTTTTTATTTTATGGATCTACGGTTTGTCTATTAGAGTCTGTGTCCGGCTCTGTAGTTGCACTCGATTGCGGAACAGGATCGCCCAGCATATAAGCGTAAGGAGAAGTTACTGTTCCAGCAATAGGATATTCTTTTCTTGTCATTTTTCTTGTTCCTTCTATGCCGTGCGTAACTGCTATAGTTACGCTTGTTGGTTTGCTCATGCCCATTTGGCCACTTTCACCAACACCAGAACCTTTATCAACTGTATCGGAAAGAGCCTCAACAACTAAACTAACTCTGATCTTTCTCACGTCTTTATTTTTTATATGATGAATGAACACAAACGGATCTCTCGCGTCTGTTGGATATCCAAGTGCCCAATTTGTAAAACTCTTACCGTCTCTTGTGTCGCTGGAGCCTCCTTTCTCTTGATCTTTTGGTACATTTACCGGACCTAATAATTTAAAATTAGCTGGTTTATAAATATAAACATTTTTAAAGTTAGCTAAAGGCTTTTGGGTTTCTGTTCCTAAATTAATTTCCATCACAACATTACGAAAGTTATATTTGCCGTCATAATTCATGATTGGCACTTTATTTAAATAAATTCCTTTTAACATGTCTAAGCCGTAAATTTTTTTACCAAATTGATCAACAAGACCATAAATTGGCCCTTCACAAAGCAAATCAATAAATTCCATTGTTGATATGGATTTTTTTACGTCTTGGGCTGTCGGTGGAGTAAGAGAGGGAACCTTATCATTTTTTGGCCCGCTGCCGCTTCCCCTATAAAATCTATATGGATTTAAAATTTTCATAATTTTGGAGTCGAAACTCCTTCAAATCTCGTTGGCGTTGACAAGAAATTAATATTTACTTTTACTGGCGCGGAATAATAAATACTACCGTTTGCAGTAACCTTGCATCTATATCTAGCTTTGTAAAAAGCGTATCCATTCGTGTTCGCGGGTCTTTCTGATATGAATCTGGCAATTCTATTAGATTGCGCTGACGTTTGCTCGGAATAAGTTATAAAATCTTCAACAACCGAACCATTGCCATCTGCGCCAGTAGAATTTTTAACGAAAAGAGTTTTACCTGCTGCAACAGTTCCGTTACTTTCAGATGGAGCTGCCCCAATTGATGTCCAATTTGATGTGGTGCCAGCACTAAATATTTTATACTCTTCGTTAATAGCCATGCTACCTACAGGAATTATTCTTTTACCAACGTCTGCAAATTTTTGAGTTTTAGGAACTAACATATCAGAAGCGGTATAAAAAAATCTTCCTTTTGGAACTGTTGCCCACTCAGAAAACACATCATCTCTATTTGTATCGTACCTGTAATAAATAGTAATGCCGTCTCCACCTCTTAAATCTTGATACCTAGCGTATAATCTATGATAACCAGCTGTTAGATAAAGAGTCGTGGTAGTAGAAGTGAGGTTGTCTATTTCTTGATGTGTAGGGTTCGATGGATTTACGAACCCAGCGAACATTCCATGCCCCCCATAATAACTACTGGCCAAAGTAGAATCTATGTATAAATCAGAAGCGTCATCAGAATCAAGTTTAAATTTGTACGCTTGAACTTGCATAACTTTTCCGTCCTCTGAAGCTTGAGTGGCGTTTTTACAAAACGTTGACCCAATTCTAGGTGTTAAAGCTACTCCATTAACGCCAGTAAAACCAACACCGCTCCATTGACCTGTATTTCCAATTTTTATAATTTCATACAAACCTGTTGCTGTGCCGATTTCATACAAATTTTTCGTTAAGGTTGGTACGTAAAAGTACCCTACAAATTCCATTCCGTAGTTGTCTACATTCGCACTAACTCCATTTAAAGTTTGCTCGTTGAGACGAACGACATCTAACACGCCTGAGTATTGATTGCCGTCTTGGTATCCAGCGAACCCGCCTGTAAATAAAAGTTCCATTTCCCCAGAATTAGCGGGACTCTCTATTCTAGCCCAAACATTCGGCTCCGCAATTGGTCCCCCGTTCGCGTCCTTTTCTCCCGTTGTTGGTAAGTGTCCAGAAATACCACCAGCAGGCAAGCATTTATATAAATATTCAAAATTTGGAGGTAATATTTTTCTCCAATAAGCATCTCTTATCGAGTCTCCAGCGCCTGTTGGAGTTATACCAGAAAATCCTGTATTTGACGTAACTACTTTAGCTTGGAAATATGTTTTAGTTTCGTTGCCTGTTGGGTAAGTTACTAATTCTCCACTAAAATAATTATAACCGCTATCCCAAGTTGCAAAATTTAATTTTCCAAATTGAGATGGGCCAAATTTAACCAAATCATTTTGTGAATATTTTTGAAAATACGCTGGATTGTTACTTTTCAAAGGATCGTCACTTTTCGGATCTCCCAATTCAGATTGAGATCTCCAATCTGGAACATGATAAGAGCGAGCAAGTAATCCACTGTTCAATGCGTATGGATTTTCAATATAAACTTTTCCTTTTGAGCTGTCATTAGTTAACTGCTCCCACTCATAAGTTATGTTTTCGTCATAAGTTGTTAAGTCTGGATTAGAAACTATGTTGCGATTTTTAGTAACGACAACTTCAACAGGATTAGAAAAAACTTTATTCGCGCTGTTTGTGACGATATCAATGTAAGAGTTGAGTACGTTAACAGTATAAAATGTAGCGGTGTCGTCCATGTCAACAGATTGATTGCTGCTAAACATATCTTCTACTGATCCAGCTGGCGAAGCTTCGTCTTCAGAAACCAATTCGATGTATTCGTTGATCGGCTTGTCCACAGGAGTCATTAACTGTTTAATATCAGTTGCTAAAGCGTGGTGATTTGTGCTGGCGCTTATTTGCGAGCTTCCAATTTTTAATCTACCGTACCCAACTGGAACTGCTTGGCCTTGAGAAGCGTTCGCTGGCTTGTTTCCAAATAGATAAGATTTGCCGCCAGCTTGCACTTCTTGATTAAAGTCTGCTTTTGGCTTAGGCGTTAATAAAGACATTACTCCTTGAACAGCTATAGATGCGCCAATCATCGCAACTGTACTAGCCATGCCAGCCAAAGCACCGCTACCAGCAAACATTGACAGTGCCGCTGGACCCCCTACTGCTGCAAGTCCTCCCGTCGCAGCAACTAAAGCTATTCCCACTACAATCATTCCTATCGCCATACCATTTTTACCCGCTCCCCAAACAATAGGAACTATATGAATTTCACTTGGAGTTTTTTGAACTTCTGCCTCTTTGGGGTGCTGGACAACACAGTCATCAATTACCATTCGATAATGAATGCCCTTCATTGATAATCTTTTTATCTCATCCAAAAAGCCCTTTTTATTAGCATTGATTGCAAGCAGAGCTTCCTTTGCAGAATTTATATTAAATTTAAATTCTTCGCCAAATTTGTTTCGCAACTCCCCGTATAAATATACATTAGTCATATTTTTTCTTTAAGATATCAATGTAATCTTGTTTTACATGAGGCTTCTTAGGAATTAACAAGTTAAAATTTTTAGTTTCTTTGCTGTAAATAACGTAAGGGATACAAGAATTCTCGCAGTTAAATCGATCAAAAGTTGATTCTTGTTCTGTTGAGGTTGGGTGAGTATGATAAATCGCAGCAAGTTTGCCGCTTCTAATCTGACGCAAAATTTCTAACGGATGAATTTCAAATACATCGTTTGCGTAAACAGCTATATTTTTCGCAGCTTCTGTTTTTAAATCTCCGTTTTCTACGAAAACAAACCCACAAACTTCTAATTCCGAACCGTTGGCGTGTTCAATTATTGATTGCATTATTGTGAAGAAACTGAGTACTCCTCTACACCAGGGAATCCGCCAAAAGGCAAATAATCACCAGATCCAAATCTTAGCTTGCACCCGTTAAGAGTTTTTGAGCACTGATCGGAAACCCAATATTCTTTATTAAAAGAAGGGTTTTTCAAACCGCTCGCTGTGTGCGTTTTAACGCAAAGGTAAAATCTTTGAAGAGGAGTCCAATTAGGAATAGCATTGATATCTCTTTTAGCAACTTTCACGTTACTATTCTCGATATAAACGAACTCTCCAACCTTATAAACTCCAGCATTAGCTTTCCAGAGACCCCTCTTTAAAACATTTAAAAAAGAACTATTCTCTAAGGCAACAGTAACATTTAACGGAGAGGTGGTGAAAAATCTTTGAGCAGATGTTAAAGCGCTCAGTTCCGAAGCGTCATAATAATATCTTGCTGTTGGAATACTGACCCAACTTGGAGTTGAATCAGATGGGATTTTGTAATAAAGGGTTAAGCCTTGAGCGCTCGTCTGATCATAATGTCTTACAAAAATTCTATGATAACCAGCAGATAAATTTATTGTACCAAATGTTCCTTTGGGAGCGGAGCCGTTCTGCGCTCCTGGTCCATAATCAGATGCAATCAATGTCCCATTTATCCATAATTCAGCAGAATCGTCTGGATCAACTCCAAATTGATAAGTTCCAGCTTCATCTGTGTCAACTTTGAAATAGCCAATAAACTCTGTTGCAGTATTCTCTGCGCTTTCAATTGCTGTTGTTGTTTGCACGGACTCGCTACTAAAAGGCGCAGCCGCAACAATACTTGTGAACGTGGATACGCTAGGAGCAACCGCCCCAGCGCTAGTATAATATCTTCTTACGAGACCAGATCTAAAATCGATAGCTTTTCCTAATTGCGTATCGTTTTCATCAGCAACTGGATTGCCCGCGTATTTGCAGCCATTTCCACGGTAATGAAAGCCGCAATATCTTGCGATAACAGACCTTTTGGGAAACGTTACGTCTTCGATCTCTAATGGAGAAGATAATTCAAATTCAACAACTGCGCGATTTTCAGCAGACCTTCTAAGAATATAAAATACTTGATCTTCTAATCCAGCGGTAGCATCAGCAGATCCGTAAGGGTTTTTATTGTCAGAAAAATTTTGATTGTCTAGAAACTTGACGAACGTTCTTTTTCTTATAACTTTCGCTCCAACTAAGTTATTGTAGCGCCTAATCAAATTAGAAACAAAAAAGTCTTGATTTGAAACCATTAACTTAGGTCTGGGCAAAGAACCGTCGCCTTTGCTTTCGAACCCAGAGCTTTGGATAGGGAAAGGCAAATACTCTATTCCTTGCCAATAAACTGGGCCGTTTATGCCCTTTGTGCCACCATGAATGTATAATTTGTCATCAGGAGTATTAACATAGTCATAGCAAATAACGAAGAACTCCAACAAAGCTGTTGGTTCTAGCGAGAAAAGCTCCGCATTGATTTTTTGATTAGAAGTCCTTGACATTTCCTTTTACCCCTTAATTATATTACACACATATGGTAGGCAAAAATAAAAT
>OFRA01000291.1_pt1 | contig 13110 bp, 14 predicted proteins | sample 1543001 | NCBI WGS metagenome assembly OFRA01 (sample SAMN07774221, study PRJEB24372) | wastewater metagenome | isolation source: Lake Maggiore Verbania | place: Italy: Verbania | collected 2015-12 | reverse complement strand
ACTTCATTAAGTTCAAAGATGCCAAGTTACATGATGAGTTATCTAGTGACATGTACTCAGAGCATGGATTGGATGCATTGATCCGGCCAGTCTCTGGGTTTGTGTGCCACTCATTGATGGTGTCGTCATATTGAATTCCAGGATCAGCACATGCCCAAGCTGCCTCTGCCATCTTTCTAAATAATTGTTTAGCATCAACGCTCTCCACAACCTCACCAGTTGATCGTGCAGTTAATCCAAATGAATCTCCTGCTTCATAAGCTCTCATGAAGGCATCCGATACTCGAACTGAGTTATTAGCATTTTGATATTGAACAGAGACAATATCTTTGCCACCCAAATCCATATCAAAGCCAGCATCGCGAAGGGCGCGAATCTTGTCCTCTTCGCGAACCTTGGTCTCAATAAACTCTTCAATATCTGGATGATCAACATCTAGCACCACCATCTTGGCAGCTCGTCGGGTTGCTCCCCCTGATTTGATTGTGCCAGCAGATGAATCGGCGCCGCGCATAAATGAAACTGGGCCAGAGGCGGTTCCACCTGATTTTAAAAGCTCTTTAGAGGAGCGAATTCTTGAAAGATTAAGACCCGCACCTGAGCCACCTTTGAAGATAAAGCCCTCTTCTTTATACCAATTAAGAATTGATTCCATCGTGTCATCAACTGAGAGAATAAAACATGCTGATACTTGTTGTGGGGCAGCTGTGCCAACGTTAAACCAAACTGGTGAGTTATAAGAAAATATTTGGTGCATTAACATATAAGTTAATTCATGTTCAAAAACCTGGGCATCTTCATCTGTTGCAAAGTAGCCATTATCTTTTCCAGCTTTTGTATAGGTTAAAACTACGCGATCAATAACCTGCTTAAGTGAGTACTCACGATTTTCTGCGCCAAGGGCTCCTCTGAAGTATTTTGTGGTAACAATAGTTGAGGCATTTACCGACCAAAAGTCAGGGTATTCAACACTCTTTTGTTCAAAGATAACCTCACCAGATTTCCAGTTGGTCTGAACAACATCACGTCTTTCCCACTTAACACTGTCATAGGGGTGAACACCAGCGGTTGTGTAGATACGTTCGATGGTTAGACCTTTTTTGTTACTGGTCTTAGCCACTGCTCCCTTATTCACTATTGACATTCTGTTGCCCCTTTAACCCTAGTTGTTATTTAATTCTTAAATTTAAAACTTTACTTCCGAACTTTTCTTACCTAACTTTTCTTATCTTCTTATCTACTTAAGGGGCTACTTAATTAATGCTTGATTTCGGGAATCTTTGCTTACTTTAAAATTTCTAGAAGGCTCAGCGCGCAGTAGTGCGATCTCAGCTTCAAAATCTTCTAAGGAAGAGAAGTTACGGTATACCGAGGCATAACGTAGGTAGGCGACCTCATCGAGTTCACGAAGGGGTGCAAGAAGAGCTAAGCCGACCTCTTGGGCCTCAACCTCTGCGGCGCCATCTAAGCGAAGTGATTCTTCTACTCTTTGAGCAAGTAGGGCTAAATCATCATCACTTACTGGTCTGCCTTGGCATGCCTTGCGAACACCGCTAATTACCTTCTCACGTGAGAAAGGCTCAGTAGCACCTGATCGTTTAATAACTAAAAGAATGGAGCTCTCAGCCGTGTTAAAGCGCTTACCGCAGCTAGTGCACTCACGCCTTCTGCGAATCTGATTTCCCTCATCCATTGGACGTGAATCAATCACTCTTGAATCATCAAAGCGACAGAACGGGCAGATCACGAGGGGTTTCTCCTTTTTTAGCTAAGTGGGGGAAGAGCACATTAGCGGAAAACTACTACTTATGGAAGCCATAAGCGTAATCACCCCTATATGTTGGGGCAACCATAGACCCGCCCTTGAGAGTTTAAAAGCACCTGAATCGGCGTGTTTGGTGAAATCTTTTACTACTGAACTTACTTGATCACTTTTTTAAGCAGTTAGGCAGCTCTGGTTTAGCGTGAAAAATAGTTTCACCAAGTGGTTGTGCTATCCTTCCATCAAGATATTTCAAGATATTTCAGGAAAGAGGAGTGATGGCGACTGAACGAATTAAGTTCTCTTCACAACTAGACCCAAAGGTATTAAATAAGGCTAAGCAATTAGCAAAATCTGAAGGCCGCCAGTTGCAATCAATCATTGAAGAGGCGTTAAATGATTATTTAGAGCGGATTAAAAGTGATCGACCAAGTCCTCATGTTCTAAACGCCTTTCATGAAAGTCTTAAGGAGTATGACCAACTTTATTCAGATCTTGCAAAGTAAAATATTATTTAATAGCGAATTAGATGAAAGTTTATTATTTAACTTTAGCTGATGTTCTAACTCTTCATTCAGTTTCTATTAAATTACATGGTGGCGCTGCCGGCATAAGGGATATGGGCGCTCTTGAATCAGCAATCTACCGACCACAAACTGGGTACTATCCAGATTTAATTGCCGAAGCTGCCGCATTATTTGAAAGCCTGGCGGTAAATCACCCATTTATTGATGGAAATAAACGGGTTGCATTTGCCGCCACAGACACATTTTTACGTGTAAATGGCTTTAAAATTAAAGCTAATTCAGCTCAGATATACAAGAAGATGATGGACTTATTTGATACACAATCATTTAGATTTGAAAAACTTGAGCCATGGCTTAGGTCGGTAGTAATTTCAATTAATTAATTAGTAGGAACTAATAACCTAGTCCCAGCTGCCACATCAGCGCTCTTTAACTGATTGACCTCAACGATATCGGCTACGACAGCCGCGATCTGACCATTTTCCGCCAGCATTGCAGCTAGTGACCACAGGCTCTCACCTGGGGTTAATACAACCTCTACATACTTACTTTGCTTATCAGCCTTAACTAAAGATGCCTCATCACTAGCTGATGAAATGGTGCTAAAACCAGCGCCAATCACTACTAATAGCGATATTGATAAACCTGTTCTTGCCAATCGCTTGGCTTGTCTTGCTTTCATTTTCTTCTCCTGATAACCGGGTTCGAGGGGATTCGAACACCTGTTCTATAGAGTATTAAACACTACGCCACTGACATTGTCTAGTTAAAACCGAACAAATGTTTGATTTTTATCTCTCCCCCTGCTACCCTTTAGATATGGCTAAAACACCGAGTAAAAAGCAGGTTTCAGAGCTTCCTGATGGTCCAGCCGATGACAATGGCCTGACCCCAAGGCAGCTAAAGATTTTATCCGTCATCAAAACCGCAGTTGAGAACCAGGGCTATCCACCCTCTATGCGCGAGATAGGCGAGAAGGCCGGCCTATCCTCCACCGCATCAGTCACCTATCAACTGCAGATTCTTGAAGAGAAGGGCTGGATCCGAAGGGATGCCGCCCGAGGTCGGGCAATTGAGATAACCCTGCCTGGTCAAGATGGTCAGGCTGCCCCGCAAGGTAAGACTCGCTTAATTCCTTTGGTTGGAAAGATTGCCGCTGGTAATCCAATTCTGGCTGAGCAAGAGGTTGAGGAAGTATTACCACTTCCAGAATCACTAGTTGGAAAAGGTGACTTGTTTATGTTGCAGGTAAAAGGTGATTCAATGATTGATCTTGCTATCTGTGATGGTGATTATGTTGTTATAAGAAGCCAGAAGGATGCGCAAAAAGGTGAGATTGTGGCAGCGATGATTGATGGTGAGGCAACGGTTAAGACCTGGTCTAAAAAAGATGGCCACTATTGGCTACTGCCAGCAAATGATGATTACGCGCCAATTCCAGCGGACGATGCTGTAATCCTAGGTAAGGTAACTGCAGTACTTAGATCTGTCTAATCTTTACCAATTTACTGTAGCTAAAATATCTTGATCTGATATCTTTGAAAAATCTATAGTTCTTGCGTATGAGAACCAATGATTTTGCTCAATTGAAAATGATTGAGTACGGCGAACTGAATCTAGAAACTCTTTCTCACTCACCTTTAAATCTGCAAGCCGATGTCTAGTGCCAGCCTTTTCTACAATTGCTTTAGCGCCCTCATAATCATTGCCCTGAAATTTAGACATTAATAAAACGCCTAAGCTAACTAACTCACCATGGGCAATAGTTCTACCAGTAACCTCCTCAAAGGTGTATGCAAAAAAGTGTTCACTGCCCTCCTCAAATCTGGCATGTTTTAACTCATGACAGCGCCAACCAATATCGCGATGTAGCTCCATTAACCGCTTTAAACCTTCATCAGTCTGGGCCTTAATTCCAGAAGCGCAATCAGATAACTCCGTTAGGTAATTTTTAGAGATCTGGATATCGCTAGCCTGCCAATTAAACTCATCTTTTCCGCTTTCATGGGCATACTTCCAATCAAACCAGGCGGTGTGACAGGAGAGCACATCACCTATGCCACTTGTAATCATCGCTTCCGGTGCTGATCTAAAAAGTTCATAGTCAACTAACACGATTTCAGGAACAGCGTCCCCGTCGTAAATAACCCCACCTTGTTCGCGCAGTGCGCTCATACGAGTAAAGCATGCATCTACTGATGGGATTGATGGGATTTGAGTAAGGGGTAGTTGCCGGCGCCAATGTACCCACTTGGCGGTGTCCATCGCAGAACCACCACCTAAACCAACAATATGTACAGCAGGAAGTCGATTAGCTAATTCATCTAAGTATGCCTTCGATAAGTTCTTTGCCTCAACAATTTCGATCGGTTGGTTTTTTACCTTATCTTTTAAAAATGCCCAAGGCTCAAGATGTGTAATTAAGACATACTCTCCAATTGAATCTAATCGCTTGGCACAGATATTTGAACCATATTCGACATTAAATCCCTGGGCTTTAAACATTAGCGCTCCTTTACCTTAGTTAACTTTAATATCTGTTCTGAATCATCTATTACTCTAAAGATCTCTGCATACTCTACGCCTTTAATTTGATCTATCCTATTACTCTTCATTATTTTATCTGCAAATTTATTTAACAATTGTTCTATATCAATTGTTATATTTGAATCATCTTCGATTGTCTGCCGCTTTAACTCAACCTGGTGTGCCATATTAGTCAGCATAGTTTTGTGAAGTTGGGTAGCTGTGATTGCCTTAGGTAGGTGCTTAGTAACATCAAAGTAATGTGTGGGCTTTGCAACCTCGCGTCCGAAGTACCACTTAGCAACTGGTAGATATGGTGGATACTGCTTATCGCCAGCATTTGGATGCTTATCAAAGCCGGATGCCCAATTTGCCTCAGCCATAGCGATCGCAACCTTTTTATGATCTTCGTTATCCTCATATAAATATGAATCTGGGTCAAAGGTAATAGTCAGGTATGGCTTAAATTGGCGAATGATTTTAATAAACTCCATTCGCAGCGCAACCTCTGAAAAATCAGCTAATTGATCTGTGGCTAGCCCTAACTCAAAGATCTGTTTAACTCCCAGAGCTGCCATTGCCTGATCAAACTCAGATTTATTAGCCGCAATACTTTGGGATTCACTTAACTTAAAGGAGTCCCAGCGATCATCAGTTGCCCTAACTACACCAATCTGCCAACCATCAGATATCAATGCACTGATGGTGCCACCAATAAAGAGCAGTAAATCATCGGCGTGAGCGATCGCTACTAAGGCCCGTTTATTTTTACTCTTTGGCGGCTTCAGGCGCTTTGGCATAGGGCTATAGCGTATGGGCATTTAGGGTGCTAGAAAGTTATTTAAGTACTATTGTTATTTTACTAATCGCATAAATCGCCCTTTAAAAGGTAGATTTTCCGACAACTCGGGGCGCTCGCCTCGAATCGAAAGGATCCGAAAGTGGCAAAACTAAAGCGCGCGCAAGGTATTGCTCTGGTCTGTGTCCTAGCACTTGGACTATCTGCATGCAGTAGTTCTGGTAATGACTCTAGTGAAGAGTTAAGTGGTGAGCTAAATTTATTTTTAATTCCTAGCCCATCATCAACTTCAATCCAAAGTTTCATACCTGAATTCGAAGAAAAGACTGGAGTTAAAGTTAATGTTTCCGAGACACCTTATGGTGAAGCTCATCAGAAGCAATTACTCTCCTACAAGCAAAAAGCTGGTGCATATGACATAGCCCAGTTTGATAACTCTTTCCTAGCACCATTCTGTCAAGCAAAGGCAATGACCGACCTTGGTGAATGGGTATCAGGATCAGATGAGTACGACATCAATGATTTTGGTAAAGGTCAACAAGATTATGGCAAGTGTGCAAGTGGTGAGACCTTTGGTCTAACACTTTCAACTGAGCCAATGATTCAGTGGTACCGCACTGATCTTTATGAGAAGTTGGGCATAAAGCCTGCTACAACATGGGATGAGTGGTACTCAAACGCTAAGAAAGTTGCCGATTCAGGAGCCAGTGGTCAATTAATTGGCTTTGGTCCAAACGTATCTTGGTGGTGGATGACAATGGTTTGGTCATTTGGTGGAAAACTTTATGACGAAAACCTAAATCCAACTGTTAACTCACCTGAGGCAATTGCAGCTGTTGATTACATGAAGAAATTACTTTCTGTATCACCAAAGGGTGCAATTACCGCAAACGGTGATGAGGTAACAAGTAAATTCTTAGGTGAAAATATTGGTGCAATGCTTAACTACTCTGGCTACTACGGAATGGCACTTGATCCAAGCATTAATAAGAATGCTGGAAAATTTGCCACTGCTCCAATGCCAAAGGGTGCAAGCGATATCACTCACCTTGCTGGATGGAATATAGGAATTCCTTCAGATGCTAAGAATCCAAATGCTGCTTGGGCATTCCTAGAATTTGTTCTAGGAAAGACAAATGCCAAGGCATATCTTGAATCAGGCGCTGCTGCAATCGGACGTAAATCAATTATTTCCGATTCATCTCTGTTAGAGAAGAATCCATACCTTCCACAACTAGAGATTCCAGCATCATCTAGAATCGAAAGATACCCACAAATTGCAGTATGGCCAGAGTTTGAAGTGGCTGCAATTGATGCGGTTACCAAAGTTTTAACTGGTAAATCCGCTTCAAAGGCTGCAATGGATGCATTAAATGAAAAACTAAAAACTATTTTGGCTAACGAACCAAGATAGATTTAGCTTAATGGGATGGCGGATGATTTAATTGCGTATAAGTAAACGCACCATTAAATCATCCGCCAAACCGACAATTTCTTTTACCGCCCCAACTTGGATTTTGTTATCACTTACAATTCTTATCCCCTTAATTTATGGAATATATCTCTCATTTTTAAATGTAAACCTCTCCTCATTTGCTCCTACTAAATTTATTGGCCTAGATAATTACAGATTAGCTCTATCAGCACCTGAGACTTATTCAACTCTTGTTACCACCATACAGTTGATGGTGATCGGATTACTAGTTCAAATCCCACTTGGAATTTTCCTTGCAATAGTGCTGCACCAAAATCTGAGCGGAAGTAAATTTTTTAGATCTGTATTAATCATCCCAATGCTACTCACACCAGTTGCTGTTGGTTTAATTTTTAGATTTATGTTTGATACTGACATTGGCATTATTAATTGGGCACTCTCGCAGTTTGGTAGTGATGGCTACAACTGGTTAGGGGCCAGAACTTCAGCTTTAATTGCCATAGTAATTGTTGATTCTTGGCAATCGGTGCCATTTGTAATGCTGCTGACAGTAGCGGCCCTTGCCACGATACCGACCTCGATTTATGAAGCTGCCTTGGTAGATGGTGCCAATAAGTTTCAAGTCTTCTTCCGAATTACTCTTCCCCTAATAGTTCCAACACTTTTAGTTTTAACCATGATCAAAATCATGGATTTTCTAAAACTGTTTGACACTTTGTTTATTTTAACTAGAGGTGGGCCTGGTAATGACACCACCACACTTGGGCTTTGGACTTATAAAACTGGCTTTGTATTTCTGGAGATGTCTAGGGCAGCAGCGCTGGGTGTAATCATTTTGATCATAACTATGCCGGTCTATATTCTTTGGCGCAAATCAGCAAAGAGTGTGCGATGAAACTTAAACCTGGGAAAGTTATAAGTTATTTTATTTTGTCGGTAGCGTTATTTTTCTCGATGTTTCCGATCTTTTGGACGATCTCTACCTCGATTAAAGCTCGAATAGACACCTTTACCCTTCCGCCAAAATTCTTCAACTTCACACCAACCTGGAAGAATTATCAACTACTGTTTTCATTAGACGGCTTTTGGAAGATATATTTCAATACCATTTTTATAACTTTAGCTACTACCGCTTTGTGCCTAGTAATTGGAAGTTTAGCTGCCTACAGCTTGGCAAGGGTGGAAAAATTTAAAGGTAGAAGCGCACTTGAAATTTTAATGATCATAGTTAGAGCATTACCTGGAATTGTAATTATTCTGCCACTATATAACCTAAGTACTTACTTTGGTCTTTATGATCGAGCTTGGGCCTTAATTTTGATTTACACAGGATTTAATATTCCATTTGCAATCTGGCTAATGACAAACTTTTTTGATCAGGTGCCAACTGAGATCGAAGATGCTGCCAGAGTAGATGGTGCTAGTAATCTGCAACTATTTACCAAGGTTTTAATTCCGTTGGTAACTCCAGGCTTAGTTGCAACAGGGGTCTTTGTTGCCCTCTTGTCATGGAATGAGTTTTTGATCCCAATCATTATGGCAGGTGAGGGCAGTAAAACTATGCCAATCTTAGTTTCAAGTTTTATCTCTAATCGCACCTTGGATTGGGGACCAATGGCAGCAGCAGCAACTGTTGCATTACTGCCAATAGTAATTTTCACAATTGCTATTCAAAAATGGTTGGTAGTTGGTTTATCTGGTGGGGCGGTGAAAGAGTGATCGATCCGATGACAAGTGTTAGAGATCGTCATGATTTAGTTCGAAAAATAAATCAACAGCGAGTAATGAAAATTATTTCAGAACAAAATCCAATTGGCATTCCTCAATTAATAAAGTTCAGTGGATTATCAAGACCAACTGTTGATTTAATTGTTGAACTGTTTCTTGAAAATGAGCTAATTAGAGAGTCTGGTTTTACACAAGGTAGACCTGGGAGAAGAGCAGCACTTTATGAACTAGATCCAAACACTGGCTTTGGTGTTGGAGTTGATTTAGGTGGATCCAAAATTGCATGCGCAATTGCTGATGTGGGCGGAAAGATATTAGCTGATGCCTATGAACCAATTAACCCACAGGGCGGAAGTCTAATAATTGCGCAAATTATTGAGTTGATTAAATCTGTGGCACAAAAAGCAGGTATACCTAGTGAAAAAATAAGACAGATATCAATTGGCACTCCCGGCATCATAAGTAAGGATGGCAAACTCTCCCTTGGCGCCAATATTGGAAATCTTGATGGTATGCACTTAGCAAGTATCTTAAAAAAATTATTTGATGTAGAAGTTGATGTAGAAAATGATTTAAATCTAGCCGCAGTTGGTGAATACCTACACGGTGCGGCTAAGGAAGTATTAAATTTTGCACTCGTTCAGCTAGGAACTGGCATTGGCGCTGGCATATTTATCGATGGTCAACTAGTTAGAGGCTCACGCGGAGCAGCCGGTGAGATTTCATTTCTACCTTTGTTTGGCAATCTAGAGGATCCATGGGCGATTGAAAATGGCTTAGTAGAGTCAGTAGTTGGCACCAAGGGAATTATTAAGAGGTATGAAAGCCTAGCTAAAAGTAAGGAATCAATAACAGTTAAAGAAATATTTGCACTTGCTAAGACAGGAGATGAGACAGCGGTGGCGGTTGTGCAAGAGGTAGGTAAATACCTTGGATATGTTTGTGCATCACTTAAAGCTGTAGCTGATCCAGAATTAATTATTATTGGCGGAGGTATCGGCAGTAACCCGATGTTGCTACCGATTGTAGAAGAATGGGCAAATAAATTATTACCGTTTGAGATAAAAATTCAATCTACCAACCTAGATGTCAAAGCAGGTGTGATTGGAGCAGCAGCATATGCTGCTGAAAAAATAAGAACTCGGATGATGCTCGAGACAACAGAGAGGAAAAAATAATGGATAAGTTAGCAATTACCGGAGGAAATAAGGTTAGAAGCACCCCATTTCCGCCTTGGCCTTACTTCGATGAGACTGAACGTGAAGCACTTAACCGAGTTCTAGATTCTCGAAACTGGTGGGCAAATCAGGGTAAAGAGGTTAAAGAGTTTGAAAAAGAGTGGAGTGCGTACACAAATGCTGAAGCCTCTTTTGCGGTAACTAATGGCACCCATACCCTGGAGGTTATTTTTCTAGCATTAGGTATTGGGGACCGCGATGAGGTTATTGTCGCTGACTGGTCTTTTTTAGCAACAATTAGCACTATTTTAACTGTTAATGCAATTCCAAAGATTGTAGATGTAGATCCATTAACTGGCACGATCGATATTAAGCAAGCAGAGGCTGCAATTACTCGAAAGACTAAAGCTATCGTCTGCGTGCATGTTGCAGGATCTATGTCTGATATGGATGGCCTACTAGCACTTGGTAAAAAACATGGCATTGCAATTATTGAGGACTCAGCTCATGCCCATGGTTCTAGGTGGAATGGTCAGCATGCCGGCACAATCGGAGATGCAGGATCATTTTCATTTCAATCATCTAAGTTAATGACAGCAGGTGAGGGTGGTGTAATTACTACTCGCCGTAAAGATTTAATACCAATGTTTAAGTCATATATAAATTGTGGACGTGGTGAGGGAATCTGGTACTACCGTCATATCAGACTAGGTGGAAATTATCGATTAAGTGAGTGGCAAGGAGCAGTGCTTAGAACACAATTAGCACGATTTGCTGAGCAACAAAAAAATCGAGCTGCTAATGCAAATTGGCTTAATAGCGAAATAGCAAAGATTCCTGGCTTTAAACCCCAAGGAAGGTATAAGGGGTGCACTGATCAGGGAAATTATTGCTATGTGGTGGAGGTTGAAAGTGAAAAATTAAGTGGTGCAAGTAGAGATCAAATTAGGCATGCACTACTTGCTGAAGGTATGTCACTTACTACCTCATACCCTCCTATGCACCGACTTGAAATGTTTAAAGATCGTAATTCACTTGGCCCAAGGTTACGCGGTAAGGTCACGAAGATAAAATACAATAAGCAAAAGTTTCCAGTAACAGATCATTTAGCTTCAAATACACTTTGGTTTAATACCAGTGTATTAATGGGTAGTAAAGATGATGCTGCTACGGTACTTGAAGCAATTGCTAAGATCGCCAAAAATGCTGCAGAGGTTGCTAAGTTAGATGCTCCCGAGTGGTAGTCTAATAAAAAGGATTCATAATGAAACTTAGAGTTGCAATTGTAGGTGGTGGCTTTGCTGGCACACTTCATGCACAAGGCTGGCTTGCCACAAACAGGGCTGAGATTGTTGCGATGGCCGCTCCGTCTAAGGCAACTAGAGATAGTTTTGCTAGTAGTTTTAATTGCAAAGCTTATGAGAGTGCTGTGGAGATGATTAATAGTGAGAAATTAGATGTTATCTCACTTACATTACCTAACCTCTACCACAAGGAGTTAACCCTTCTTGCAGCCAGTAAAGGGATAAATGTAGTTTGTGAAAAACCCTTAGCAATTAATCTAGATGATGCTAGACAAATGATTGATGCTGCTAAATCAGCTAATATAAAACTTTTCTATGCTGAACAAATTATTTTTGCACCTCGCTACCAAAAAGTAAAAGAGTTAATTGATAATAAAAGTTTTGGTCAGATAGTACATATCAGTCACCGTGAGCGACATGGTGGTCCTCATGCGAAGTGGTTTAGAGATAAAAGCTTAAGTGGTGGCGGGGTTACCATGGATATGGGAATTCATGGAATTGGTCTTATCTCCTACCTACTTAAGCCAGCTAAGATCACCCATGTTTATGCTCGAATCATTACCGTAGATAAATCATCACCGGTAGATGATCACTGCTTAATCACTTTAGAGTTTGATAACAATGTATTAGCAACCGTAGATGCCTCCTGGGTATCACCAGGTGGAGTTGATGATGTACTTGAAGTATTAGGTCGAGATGGTTATGTCAGAGCTGATTTAGCTAGAGGACAGACCTTAGATCTCTACACATTAGTAGGTAGTAATGAAATAGCTGAGAAGGTGGAAACAAACAAAGGCTGGCTTAAAGTTCCCCACGAAGAAGCAAGGGCTTGGGGTTGGTTCGCCGAGATTGAACACTTCACATCTGTCTTATTAGATGGTGTATCACCAATAATTACTGGAGAAGATGGTTACCAAGCGTTAAAGGTTGCTATGGCAGCTTATGAGAGTGCTAAAACTCACCAACGGATAACAGTTAATTGATAAGTTTTAAAGTAAAAATGATCAAGTACTTTATTAGTTGCAGATAAACTCCCCAAGTGCGCGCGCTCTTTATTGAACATGATCATGTTTCAAAAGGAGGTCCAATCTGGGCCGCCTTTGAAAAGCATGGATATGAGATTGAAAGATTTTTAGTAGTACCTGAAAGTGATTACGCCAATCCAAATATTAAAGTTACCTTCCCAAATCTAAGTGATTACGATGTAGTAGTGCCAATGGGAGCCCCATATGGGGCCTATGAGGATGAGCGAATTGGTAATTGGTTACTGCCTGAGTTAGCGGCGCTTAAAGCGGCTCATAATGATGGCACGCCAATCTTTGGTATCTGCTTTGGCGGTCAATTAATGGCGAGAGCTCTAGGTGGCTCAGTTGCAAGAAGTCCTAAGGCAGAGCTTGGTTGGTATGAAATTGAATCTGATGATAAAACTTTAATCCCAACTGGTCCTTGGTTTGAATACCACTGGGATAGATGGACACTGCCAAAAGGCGCACTTGAAATTGCTCGAACTGAAATTGCTAGCCAAGCATTTGTAATGGGTAGAACATTAGGTGTGCAGTTTCATCCTGAGATAGATCCAGAGGTTTTAGAGGAGTGGCTAGCTATGGAAGGTGGATGCGCCGAGGTTGAGCGCGAAGGAGTTGTAGTTGATCAACTACGAGCACAGACTAAAAAGGAAAAGATTGCCTCAGATAAACGTGCCTTTGATTTAGTTAATGCCTTCTTGCGCAGAATTGCTACATCTGAGGTTGAAAAGGTTAATTAATTATCCAAAGGTGTTACATACGCCCCAGAGATACCACCATCTACTAAGAAGTTAGCAGCGGTAATAAAGCTTGAATCATCAGAGGC
>OFRA01000290.1_pt1 | contig 13126 bp, 2 predicted proteins | sample 1543001 | NCBI WGS metagenome assembly OFRA01 (sample SAMN07774221, study PRJEB24372) | wastewater metagenome | isolation source: Lake Maggiore Verbania | place: Italy: Verbania | collected 2015-12 | reverse complement strand
TGCATGGAGCATATGAGGCTGCCGGCCAACAGCCAGGACCTCAAGGCCGTGCACCTCCAGGTGCTCTTGAATGGCACGTTGCTCACCACCAAAATCGCCATGCCGGACAGTCTCGTGTCTCTCTTCCGAGTCGACGCCCTGGCTCGCTCGTACAGGGACGTGGAGAACAAGGTGCACGTGCGAACGTCGCTCTTGGCGCGCGTGCTCTATCTGGAGCGCCGGCACATGGCAAGCCTGCGCGCGCTGGCCGAGCCGGAGGCGGCAGAGCGTCAGGCAACGCAAGCGCCCTTGACCCTCGAGATTCTCACCGCGAATGCACGGGACGTGCACGGGGGGTGGCTGCATGTGCTCAACCTCAAGCTCTCGGCAAACGGCGTCAGCGGGCGCCTGAGGGCCGGCCTGCAGGCCAGCACGGTCACGAACGTGACGATGGAGTGCGGCATACAGAGCTGCGCCGCGTGCACTCGGCGCGGGAACGAGCAGATCGACGACGACCTCTTCATGCTCCAGAACCTGTGCTACGCTGCGCAGCAGTGCAGTGTGGAGCGCTGCGCCGGGACGCTTGTGAACATGCGCAAGCCGCTGTGTAACCTGGGCAAGGTGTTGGCGGGAGAGATGCATGGGATGCGCGTCCTGCTCAAGGGCGTGTGGACCGTCATCACCGACAAGATCATCATGACGGTTGAGTTGACGTACTCGCGGCGCCAGGAGTTCGAGGTCAAGTGGCCCGACACGGCCCTGCGCCAGCAGACGTGCACGGCCAAAGACAACATTGTCAGTATGGCCGCCACGCTCACTTCAGTGGTCGGGGCCATCTCCCACATCATGCGCGACGTCTCCCAACAGGGCTTGTTCGGAGGGGGACTTGTCGACGCACGCGCGCACGCCCGCGACATCATGACGCTGACCGCAGTGACAAACCTTCTCACCTCCGTGATGCTCCTTCCCGTGTACATGACAATCGTCGCCCAGAAAGTGTTCTCATGCGCCTCCAATGACATCAGCTACAGCATATCCGAGTTCGTCGCCTCGGCGCAGGAGCGAAGGCAACCAGAGCTCAAGATCGACTTCGGAGGGAACATGCAGAAAGCTACGGAGCGTGCGGAAATCGCCGTGTGCATGTCCGAGGACGTGGCGCAGGCCTTGAAGGACACGGGCAGGCACATTCAGGACGTGAGCACAGTAAAGGGAAGCGGCGTGGAGCGCGATGTCCGCAAGGTCGTGCGCCTGCTCTCCGACGCACTCTCCAGCATGATCGACGTCACGCTGCGCACGACCGTACAGTATTCTATGCAGATCCTGGACGTAACTCTGACGTGGGCCGCCGGCATCATCAAGGGGATGATGGACGTGGCGCAGACAATCGACTGGAGCCGTTGCAAGCTGCCGGTGGTCGACAACGGGCTCGAGAGCCTCGGGCAGTGCGCCTGCGGCGACGAGCCCTACTCGATCCCTGCCTCCCAGCGCGAGCGTGATTGGACTACACAGGGGTTCTGGTGCTCAGGACTCCTCATGCTGAACGAGGGAGACGGGAACGACCTGCTGGTGTGGAATCCCTTCTCTCTTCAGGAGTTGCTGAAGATGCAGGGCTCTCGCGAGGAAGCTGACACGAGCAGTTTCTGGAGCGATGTTATCGACAAACTCGCGCGCCCAAGGTGGTTGGATAGGAGGTTGTTGCAGTCACAGGGCGACTTCGACGAGTACGTGGCCTGCTTGCAGGTGAAGTGGCCGAGCGAGTGTGAGAACCTGAAGCCGCTCGATGTCCGAATCACGCAGCAGGGCGTCGAGGTTCTGCAGGTCGTGAGCCGTTGTCGCGACAACTACCAACAGAAGCGATGGGACGAGGCCTCGACGTTGTATGCGCTCTTCACGATCGAGGAGTGGCGCAGCGGGAGCCTGAAGACTTCCAAGAGCATGGAGAGAGACGACCCGTACACGCTCCTGCGCAAAAAGGTCGCGAACCTTGTAGAAAACGACAAGCGCTTCTGGACCTCCACCCGACGCGCGCTCGATCTCTCTCCGAGCGCTTGGGCCTGCCTCGCAGACGCGCTGGCAGCGGGAATCCTCAAACACAACTGCCACTCCGCAACCGGCACGACATTCGCGTACGTGCCGGCAGCAAACTCCCTCGCCAGCAGTATAGACGCATGCAAGGTGCCGGCAACCATTGCGGACAGACCATTTCCGCGGTTCCTTTGGACCGGCAGCAGCACGAACCATGTTCCCATTGCAAAAATCCATGACGTCGACGTCTCCCGAGCCGAGCGCGAGAAGCAAGCTAGGGCCAAGATCACGAAGATGATCGCCACGGAGATCAAGCCGACGTTTGAGAGACTCACTTCCGCTGACTTCCGTGCATCGTTGGACGAAAACCTCGACATCGACGCCTTCAGCGTGGAGGGGGACGAGCTACATCAGCTGATCGACTGTGTCGTTCTCGGGCCGTTTGCCTCGGCCTCGATGAGCAGCGAAGTTCACCTGGAAAATCTGCCCCGCCTCCCCGTGCCTCTGTACCACCGAGGGAGCGCGAGCTCGAGAAGATTTACCTCCTGGCAAAAGACGGGGGGGTCGCCGTCGCGCCGCGCCTTTGTGCGCGCGGTGCTGGAGCACGTCAGCAGCAAGGCGAAGAGCGTGCTGCAGAACCGGGTGAATGCGCACATCGAGCAGATGGCGTTGCTGTGGCTGGATCCCAAGAACTTCTTGTGCACTTGCCCGAAAGGCGGGCCGGATATTACGTGCTGTGATGGCGTGCCCAGAAAGGGCCTGAGCTTCAGCATCCAGGGTGCCTTCACGTACACGTCATGGGAAATCTCCAGTGCAGTAATCAAGGACGTCTTCCGCCACGTCGCTGACTCCGACGTGATCGAGAGCAAGTGGCTGCAGCAGATAGGACACAGTGTGCCGCTTGACGAGGAGCAACGCAGCATCGTGCAGACCGCTCAACTATTTGCCTCTTCTGGGACCGTCCCTGTGCACACCTACGGCGCCCAAAACACCATTACAGTGCTCAACAACGAGTCCGTGTGGGAATGGTGCACGAGTAGAGTCACAGGGCTTTTCGCTACCATGCCTCTTACAGACAAGGGGAGCTTCGGCTCACCGGACGTCCCCCTCGACCAGGCCGGCGATCCTTTCCAGTACGACCCGGCCCAGGAGCGCGACACTGCCCCTACCCGGGACCACTTTAACGCTCGCAGGCACGCCATGGAGCTCCTTGTCGACAACCTGCTTGTGCGAGCGCGCGCGTTCTCTCCGCACTTTTGGACTCACGCCCATCGATATGTGGCCTCGGACAGCGTGTGGTGCGAGCGCGAGGACGTGCGCCTTCGCCAGCCTCCGAACACCACGTCGCCCTCGCTCTTCAAGGGTCGCCCCCTTCGTCCGGAGCCCGTACTTGCGCCGGACGCCGACCACCTGCTCTTCCCCGCCGACGTGCTTCACGCCTGCGCGTGCGGCTGGTCAGAGACAGCAGGCGCATGCTTCATCCCCCGGGAAGTCTGTGAGGAGGGCACCAAGCTGGTGGTTGGCAGTGGCGCTCGCCTCGCAGACGGTCGCTTTTTGGCAGATGTCTGGGCTTCTCTTTGCAACAGGTCGGCAGACGCGGGGGGGCAAACTGAACAGGACGATATCCCCAGATACACACAAAAGGAAGACCTCGTCGTGGTCCTGCAGGTGCTGTCGGGTCTCGACCCCGCGGTCCTGAAAAATTGCAGCGCGAGGCAGCCGTCTGTCTCGTGGGGCCTGCTGTCACCCGAGCAGACAGAGGCGTGGTACACAGGAGCGTCGGGCGTGGATCAGCCGGGGGGGTCTTGGAAGGTCGACGCGCAGCACATTGCGACGACAGGGCCTGCCGGGATCCGGCTGGGCATGCTCTCAACAGAGTCCCCGCAAAGTCTACGTGACTACACGAGAGAATTTGAACTCGGGGAGCGCGCGGACAATCTCTTTAATGCGTACTACAAACACTCAATCGGACAGCCGGTCTGCAACAATACCGTCAAGAACTTACTGCGTGAGGAACTGGACGAGTACTTCGTTAACACGCTTCTGCCGATGGCGCACTCTGTGCAGATTGTTCCTGCCGTCGAGTACTGTGTCCGCTGGACCATAGAGTACGCTCTCGCCTCCGTCTTGCGTGCAGTGTTGAAGGAGACCGCGGAGGGGGATAGTGTCGCGCACGACCGCCTGCAGCTGCTGATCTCGAGACAGCAGATGACTTCCGAGCAGTGGGAGGACCGGTGTCTCGTACAGGCGCAGGACGTCTCCATGTGCGTGCTCCGCGGCGTTTACGATATCGTTCCAGAGGACAGACAGACGCCACCCCAGGCCTGCGCGTTCTCTGGGCACCAGGTCCGCGGGTGCAACAAGTGGTACTACACCAGCGCCTGTCTGCTCTACTGTGACGGTGTGTTCTACGACCCTTGCATGTGTGCGGACCAGCGCAGAGGATGCACCGCGGTCCTCTTTCAGCCCAGCTCGTGCCCAGCAGGCAGGATCGCTGACGGGCGTCTGCTGTTCCAGAACATCGCCAGGACGGAGGAGATCTTGACCAGCAGCATGCACTGGCCCAGCGAAATCTTGCCCGGAGAAGCTCGCGACCTCGAGCACGAACTGAGCCTGCAGGACGTGCTGCAGAAAGCACTCACAGTAGCGAAACACGACGCCGACCTGTCCGGTCTCTTCCAGAGCGCAAGCAGCGAGCTGGTGACACGGGAGGACGAAGAAAACGTGCCGCACTCGTACTGTGACGATCTTTTGGATTATTGGCCTGACGTGCAGCACCCCGTGGGGTATCATCCAACGACGGCTTGCTCAGCAACGGAGACCTACACCAGAGGCTTTGCATCCTGGATGTCGGAGTCCTTCAACGGGAGCGAGACCTTTCTCGACCCAGTGCGCGTGCGGAACGCGACTCTGGCGTCGCAGGTCTTCGGCGCCTCGAACCTGATGTGCGACGCACACACGTACGCGGCGCCGGGTCACAGACTGAACCCATACTACATGCAGACCAAGTGGAACGTAAACTCTGTCGCGGACCCGAGCATTCCACGCGAGGCGCCGCGCGTGACGCTGGAGGAGATGAGCTACACGGGCGAGCCCTCGTTCGAGGACACGGACACGACCCTCCGGATCCAGGCGCACAGCAGCGATGCCCTGTTGCAACACTCGGTCGGGCTGGTGCGGGCCTGGGCTCGCTGGTATCCCCTGCCAGGCGCGCCCGGGGAGGTGAACGAGAACAGTGCGGAGGTTGCGCAGACCTTGCTCGACGGTGCTTGGCCGCACTGGCTGTGGGACCCTGTCTCACAGGAAGAGATCACCGGCTTCTTCCTCTCCGACCGATCGAAAGAGTCGCCCAAGGGGTGCGGATTCCCGCCCCTCGACGTCTGTACCAGTGACCTCGAGTGTCGGAGCCTGCGGAATAACGCGCGCGAGCTCGTGTGCCTGAAGAATGCCCACAACGCAGGCCCTACACAAACGGGCGTTTGCATGGCGAGAGGTACCTGCTATCAGCATCACCACTGCCAGGGCTTCAACCCCGCAAAATTGTGCAGCGGAGAGGGCGAGTGTGTCTCACCCACGATCCGCGTGCGCAACGATGCTAGAAGAGAAGCGGAAGTGCAGGTGTTTGCCCGTGAAGGTTGTACGGTTTCCATGAGGCGACTCAGTCTGTTCGAAAGCATCCCAGACTTTGCCACAGCGAATGGGATGTGCAGCTTCCGCAACTGGTACCACTATCGCAACATTACGGACACGACGTCCGGGTATAACTCAATGATAGAGGTTGCCGACGGCCCGTTTTACAGCACCAGAGAGCCCTTCCCCAGCACGTTATCAGAGCTCAAAATCCTGAGTCCCCTAGCACACGCATGCGACCGCACATACGCACACACCGACTACCAGGCCTGTAACGCGGACGACTTCGACGCGCAGATTAGAACTGTGGCAGGCGACAAAAGCGCCGAGTCGGTCGACGTGAGCAGAACGTGGGTCGAGGACGAGGAAGCATGGAACGTAAGATTCTGCAATCTCAAGGCCGGGGGTGCCGTCACCGGCTTCCTCAGCCCCTACAAGCAGGAGATCAGCAGCCTCCACAGCGCGTCGCAGGACATCCGCAGGTGTGTAGAGTTTAATTTGTGTCCCGAGCTGCGCTTCCACATCCGCGGGAGGGGCGTTGAGAAGCGCCGAGTGGTCGTGCACGAGACGGACATCGAGTCCCAATATGGGGTCAAGAGGAGCTCGAGCCTCACGCGAGATTACTGCCCCCTGGACGCGCAGCGTTGCTGGGGTGTTGGCTTCCTCCTCGGCAAAAACTGCGACGAGTTGAGCCGCGAGGAGAGTGACAAGTGCATTCCAGACCCCTTGGTCGTGCCGCTCGTGCACGTCGTCTTCGGAAATGTTCCAGGCACTTCAGACCAGGAAGCACAGAGCGCGCTTGCTTCGCTCCAAACACACTGCCCGAGGGCCTTCATGGCCAACTACAGGGGACTTTCTCAGCTCGAGCTCTTCAAGGACGTGCGCGAGCACCTGACCACCCCTTACAGGTGGACGGAAGCAGAGCGCCTGTTCAAGGTCCACACGTACGCCAACAGCCTTTTGTGGTTTGTCTTCGGAATGAGCGCGGAGATCGGTTCTGGCAACAGGGGCTTCACCAGTGTCGAACAGTACCTGGAGCACTCGCGGTGCATGGTCCACGTCGCACAGGCACTGCTAGCATACGAGGCCATCATCAGGCAAGAAAACGAGGCGCTGGCCCTATACAGCTCCAGCGCGTACGACGAAGTCGTGCCCGGAGCGTCCCTCTACATTTTCATGAAGCGAGTGCCGGTGATCATCACTCTGCGCTGGTTCGCCCAGTGTGTCGTGTTTTCCACCGCGGACGAGGGAGGAGTGTCGGCGCGATTCCTTGCTCTCATCAACGAAGTAGAAGGCGTGGGCAACATTGAGACTCACTGCAGAAACTACGAAAAAGGCTCGCAATTCATGGATCTCGCCCAGAATCCCGCTGTACAGGACGAGAGCGAAACAATGGTGCTGAAGACATGGTTGCAGACGGCGCCGTTCCTGTTCCAGGAGTGGGACGCCAATGAAGACGACTCAGTTGAGGACAGCACACAGATGCACGCCACCCAGATAAGCAGAGATGTCATCAACACAATCTCTTGGTCGATAGGCCAGCTCCCGGTTCTCGATATTCCAGACATCGTGTGCATCAGCGACCCCCAGAATGATCTCGAGGGAAGACTGAACGGTACCAGGAACATCCGAGATCTCCAACTTCTGCGTCATCAGAACCCCGGAGTCGACCACACGAGCCCGGGGGGGTATTTGACTATGCTCACCGAGAGTAGGAATATCAGCATCTACACTAAGGTTTTGGACTTTCTGTCAAACAAGAAAATAGTTTGGAATCTGGACACCCCCACCATATCTTTGCAACAGCTCCTGGTGAGCGGGGTTCTGGAAAACTTGCACGATAACGTTCTCGATCCGGTCGTTCCCAGTGATGTGATCCCCCGATACGACTACACACAGCTCAACGCAAAGCCAATGCTGGAGCTGTATCGCAGCTTCTACAACGTCATGTTCTCGGCCGAGAAATACTTGCGACCCGCATCGGAGACCTGTTCGTGTCCGAGTCGTCCGAGTCAAACCTGCAGACGCCTCGAGACACCCGAATACTCTCTCTCTGTGCCCACCCGCTGCGCTGACGTCAAGGTGCTTCCGTGTACTCCTGCTGTCCTATATCTCCTCGACGAGAGAGCACCGGCCACAGACCAGTGTGTCAAGGACAAGCTTCCGTGCCAGTTTCTGCTGCAAGACGAGCTGCTGTATCTTATACTCTTGATTCTGGACAAAGAAATTACGTACACAGCCAGCGGGGGCTTCATGTCGCTGCATAAGATCCGGACCAGGGCAGCGTCGCTGGCTGTCGAAGCTCTCTTCAATGACACCCTGCCGGACAACGTACAAACGCTGAGCTTCGCCCAGGCAACTCAGTTCAACGACTTTGTGCAGGAGCGCTCTGCGAGCTCCTTCAAGTGTCCGTCGAAGACATACGACCCTCAGAAAATAACCAACCAGATGCATCTACACATGCGGACTTGCTCTTCAAAGTTGAAAGTCCCGGTGGGCTGGAGGGTGCCTGCCAGGGCTGCTTCCTTCTCGAGCACGCTGATCCTGAGACCCAAGGTCGAATCTCTGTTACAAGGATTCTATGCAAGTTTTCTGCTCCGCAACCGGAACGAAGACAAAACCTTTCTCGACAAGCTCATGCACACCAGCTGGACAAGTTTCGATTACCAAGACTTCACACGTACAATTTGCTACGAGGAGGACGAAGAGGTAAGAGTCATAGCACCCTTCTGGGCTGAGTTCTTCGATGTGGCCACCAACCTCGGACAGGAGGACAGCGCGGGCGACCCGCCCCTCGCCTGCGACATGCAGCGCTCAGGTGCTGACAGCAAGCTCATGATATACAGCACCATGTGCACTTCGGACGCCAGCAATCCTCGGTCGTGCGCACAGCATCCCGAATACGAGCACCACGTGGAGCACACGCTCCCAGAGATATGCCAGAAGAAACACGGACAGCCGGTCGTGCGCTCGCGCATCGGCACGCTCAAGCACCAGCATGCGCCGCTCTGCGAGCTGAAACCAGACATGCCGGACACCTGCGCCTTCAAGCACGGCGCGTTCTTCGGTTACACAGGAGAGCGTGTTGCCGACCTCGACGAGCAGGGCAGTCCGGTCCGCGTGCACGCAGGGCTGTGGCACAAGGATCACGACATCTTCAGAGGACGACACACGGTGGCGTCTGGGCCCGTGCCGGCTCTGAGGTTGCTGCCACACGACATCGGCGGACACTGCCTAGAATTTGCCATCAGCGCCGCGGGCTACATGTATCTGGACAAAGCGGTTCTCGCCAACGATTGCAGCAAGCGCGGGGGTCGGGTGAGCGACTGGCTGCAGAACATCGAGCAGGATTGGTCGTGGGAAAACTCTCTGGCGCAGCAGATCATGGCTCACGATGACAGGGACGACGTCCCCGGGGCTCGCTCGTGGCGTTGCCCCCTGCACTGGCTGGGGCAATTCCACGACGACAACGGCAAGCACCAGGCCCGCGGGCCCTCGTGGCGTCGCAACCAGGAGCGCTTCTCGCACATCACGGGCTCCCTCCGCTTCGCACACCCGACAGTGAGGGACGCGTACAGACTGCGGGGTCTCCGCGCTGCGAGCTTTGTCAGCGACGGCATTGCGTGCGTCGCAGCCGACACGAAGGACTGCCACAGCACGCGGTTCCTGGACGACACCCTGGCACAGACACTCACGGACAACACCTGGCACACAGTTCAGTACGTGTCTAACACTCCCGAGCTCATGTGCAACCGCGTGCTCGACTGGCCCAGTGACTGCGGCAGCAGCACCCCGTCGGGAGCGCCAGGCGCGTGCATTCTGAGAGACTAGCAAGTAAGAAATTTTACTTTTTCAGCACCCGCGCTTCATGCTGATGCTCATATCGTATGATCAATGCCACAAGAATCACAACACCGACAAACGCCCCTGCAATTGCAATGATTGCCATGTTCACGGCGCCCAACCCCCTGCCCTCGTAAGCAAGCGCCGCCGTTTCGCTCTCGGTGTTGTTTTGCACCGGGGGTGGGGGGGCTGGAGGCGAGGGCGTGACAAAGCTCACGACTTGCTCAAAGTCTACGTCGGCGACGTTGCTCAACAGCGGGACGCCAGTGTCATCGGTGAGGAAGGGAGCGTGCTTGAACACGGCGTCACTTAGAGAGGTCTGGAGCAAGACGAGCTCCTCTTGAACCTGTGCAGGCTCCTGCTGAACGAAAGTCTGTGAATAGATGAAGAGGCCTTCAATTTGCAGGGGAATATTCTGAGAGTCGAGGAGAACTCTCCGTCGCAGCAGCCTTCGGGTCGCGTACGCGTAGTTCAGATTTTTCGCAGTGGCTACGGCTTGCTCGCACTCAGCAGCTGACACTCCGGCACTGACACATGAGGCGGTCTGCAACTCGCGCAGACGCTCGTCGAAGGAACTGTGGTACACGGAGTTTTTGATGGAAAACACCAGCACGCCCTCCTTTCCTTTGACCGCAAGGTCTTGCAAGACAACGACAGTAAGTCGGTCCACCACATCGAAGAGCGCCTGCGAGTAGCCCACGTCGGTGGGTTGGACCGGGATATCGACAGTGAAGGCGAAGACAGTGGCCACCCACGCCTGGGGCAACTCGACACACGCGTATTTGGTTGAGAGTTTCGCGTACTCGGGGCTTTCGGGGTCCAGCTGCGCTAGCGTCGGCGGCTGCGAGTTGTAAGGCTCGCGAAGCATGTCTCCCCGACACTCCCACACGCAACGCGGACGCCCACCCACTTCTACGCTTCGCACGTTCCCGAACGCAGGAGCGCTGAGCCCGACCGCAGTGCAGCTGTTGCGGAGCGCAAGCGTCAGCAATCGCTGTGCCGGCGTGCGCAAGCGCAGAGTGTTCACCGCGTGCCGCACTGCAAACTTGTCGCCGACGGCCGCCACCTGCGAGATGCGGAAGGTGAGGGACAAGACGTCGCTCGAGTTCACGTCGACTGGCGCAGTGTACTCCTCCAGGACCGCAGGCTCGTTGAAAACGACCATGCTCAGGGGCGGCCGCAGGCGCACCAGCGCGCCCCCGGAAGCGTCGCTCAAGATGTTGCTAGCAAGCTGTTGCGCCTCGCTGGCGTCCGAGCGTATGCCGTCACAGAGCGCTGATCGGGACGAGGCATGCGCAGCCTGCGCTGCCACGTACGCGTTGTGCCACGGTGGCGCGTTCAAGCTCTCCAGGACTGCAGCGCAGTCGAGCATGAAATACCGGTCCTCCTGCCAGTGGTCTGCTCCAAGGACACATGGCTGCTTGCACAATGCGAAAAACAGCACAACGTTCTCCTCCCCCTGCTGACTATCCATGTCCACAGACCACGCGTTCTCGTACGAGTGGAACACAGCGCCGGTAAGATGCAGCATGTCGCTCGTGCCTATGCTGTACATATCGCTGCCACCACCCAAAACACCAACGCCATACACGTTCAGAAGAACGAGCACCTGAGCGGCTAGGACGCGCAGCATCTCTGTCATGCAAAAAGATTGTTTAATAATAAAGAAACTTGCTTCACAAAGACTTGGCCAAGTCATTTTGTAAGAGTACACTGTCGTAAACTTGAAACCGATGCGTATTTAAGATCTTATAACTTAGCGGTATTTAGTCATGCCGCCAGCGGGCGAAGAGAATGCCAAGAGGCCCACGAAAGAGACTGATCCTGAGGTGATGGAAAAGGCGAAGAAGCAGCACTCCCTCGCAATCTCAAGGATGAAGACGTTTTTGCCAGATGAACAGTGGAAGGCTTTGAACAAAATGTCCTACACTGCGCAGCTTGAGGAAATGAAGAAATTGGAACCGTTCGTTGCTGAGAAAAAGAAGGACATGAGAATCGGTTTCATCATGAGGCTGGCCACTCTGTGTGAGAATATTAGTTTGCAGGCGGCTAAGGATAAGGCAGATGAGGGTCATCCTCAGCTTCTCGAAGCAGTTATGGCGGAGCTGGAATCCAAATACGGTACGGCAGTAACACTGCACATGAATTCGATCACGGGAGAGGTGTGGGCATGCGAGGCACAAGCCGCTCAGACACAGCCGGCAGCAGGTGGGTCTGCAGCAGGCCCACCTGCTGCAGACGGGCCTCCTGCAAATGGGCTTGTAAACGTGTTCGTTGTGGATCAAAATGGCCAGCGCCTCTCATTCCCCGAGGATTCCGGCTCGCGTGTGGTCGGAATGGTGCCACCGCCTCCGCCATACGAAGGCCAGCCCGGGCGCGGGCGCGGGCGCGGGCGCGGGCGCAGGGCCTGGCCCAAGGACGGGTCCAAGGCCGGGCCCACGGCCGGGCGCAAGGCCGGGCCCAAGGCCGGGCCCGGACGCGGCGGGTCTGGCGGGGCCGGCGGCTCGCGCGAACGAGACGGCTCGCGCGAACGAGACGGCTCGCGCGAACGAGACGGCGAATCGGGCTCTGATAAGGAAGCAGACGATAACGACCAGAACAATCCCGGGTCCGACGACGAGGAAGAGGGCAAGGGCAAGGGCAAGAGCAAGCGCAAGAGCGACCTCACAGAACAAGAAATTGCGGAGATTAACAAGTGGGATCCCGAGGTAGACACACGCCCCGTGATGCGAATGTTTGATTCTACGCTGCGGGATGCTATCTGGGACCTATTTCAGAAAATGAGGAAACTCACCAAGATCCATGAATCATTTGACATCATGGCCTTTCTGCAAAAAGTCGATCAGCTTGATCAGTCGAGGTTCGATGAGACTCCACGTTACCGAGACTCGCTCGAACAAGCAATGCCAACATGGAATGCAAACACTGAGGCGGTCAAAGCATTCGAGCTCAAAGGGGGTATGGAAGCAATCGCGGCGACACTCTTGGTATACGGAAGATCACAGGGAGAACAACTTCTCGCGGTGTACGAAGGAAGCCTATGGGCTAACTGGAAGGAGACTCTGCAGAACATGAACCGTCTCCCGAATGATGCCGAAATCATGGTGGACAGGGCGAAGCGGTGCTCCAGGAGGCGGGTAGCACCCGACACGGCCAATTTCGCCGATGCCGGAGACGCCGCTGGTGCGGGACCGTCTGGCAGCCGTCGCGTGCCGCCGACAGTTTCGGGCGGTACAGACGCCACTGGTGCGGGACCGTCTGGCAGCCGTCGCGAGCCGCCGACAGTTTCGGGCGGTGCACCGCTGGCAGCGCCGACGGGCTTGCGGATTCTCCGCGCCGATGATCCTTCGCTTCGGCAGGAACGCGCTCGCCAGTTCCGCTACTACGGGTTCCCTGCAACTGGCACAGGCGACCTCTTGGTCGACTGGGCGGTACAGGGCCTCTTTCCTCCCCGGCCTCGCTCGTAGGCCCGCCGTTACCGTGCTCAGGTAGCGGCCGTCTCCCCGGGGACGCATGTGCTTTAATAAATTGTTTACACAAAAGGCGATGCGGCGATCGTGTGTTTGAAATAGATGGTGTGTGTTTCAACCAGAACGGGCCTACCGCATCTGGGCCTCTAGACTCTGCCTGCGCTGCTCCTCCCCCACGC
>OFRA01000289.1_pt1 | contig 13164 bp, 17 predicted proteins | sample 1543001 | NCBI WGS metagenome assembly OFRA01 (sample SAMN07774221, study PRJEB24372) | wastewater metagenome | isolation source: Lake Maggiore Verbania | place: Italy: Verbania | collected 2015-12 | reverse complement strand
TCTTCCGATCTCCCCATCTAAAGACTCAATCCACTCTGAAATCTCAACTTGATCAATGGAGTTATTATCTTCTAAATCTTTTATCTGTTCAGCCATTACACTAGATTAACTAGTGGATAAAAAAATGGAATATATATTTATCAGCTAAATAAAAAGCAAAACCAACGGCAAAACCGTAGAGAATGTAAACTAAAGTGTCATTCATCTTAAAAAAATACTTTTATATAACCTAAGGCAAAGAGTGGAATTTGTATTCCAAAATTTACCATTAATGCCCGGTCATTATTAATATATCCAGCAAATGTCCAACCTATCGCGCCTAGACCGTGGATGAATATATTCATTGGATAATTATTTAAATTAGTCAGTAATATTCCTGTTAAAACAAAGGCTGTACTAATCCATTTTAGATATTTTTTTGCAAAGTCCATGATTTCTCCTATGTTGAAAAATCATCTTACCACTTATGTAAGGATGAGACAAAAAAATTTGTAATTTAATTAATTTAAACTTGGCAAATCAGCATTCATAATCTTTGTCCACACTTCAACAAAGTCTTTAATGAATTTTTCTTGATTGTCATCTTGCGCGTATAATTCTGCGTAAGAGCGAAGAATAGAATTTGATCCTAAAACTAAATCCACGCGAGTTGCTGTAAATTTAACTTTATTAGTTTTTCTCTCGATAATATCGTAACTATTTTTACCCGTTGGCTTCCAAGAATATTTCATATCAGTTAAATGTACAAAAAAGTCATTGGTTAATGCGCCAACTTTATCTGTGAACACACCGTGTTTTGAATTTTCAAAATTAGCCCCTAACACTCGCATACCACCAATTAAACAAACCATCTCTTTTGCAGTCAGTCCTAATAAATTTGCTCGCTCTAATAATAATTCTTCAGGCATTACCGAATAATCGCCTTTTACATAATTTCTAAATCCATCGTGGCGTGGCTCTAAAGGTTTTAAAGAGTCGGTGTGCGTTTTTTCTTCAATGGCATCACCTCTTCCTGAACGAAACAGAACTTTTGTCTTTGATCCTGCTTTTTTAATCGCCTTTTCAAGTCCAACAGTTCCTGCAAGGACAATGGTATCTGCAATGGTTGCGCCTGTTTTTTTTGCAATGGCTTCTAAAACTTTTAATGTTTTTGATAATCTTGCAGGTTCATTCGCATCCCAATTTTTCATTGGAGAAAAGCGAATTCTTCCTCCATTGGCTCCACCTCGCTTATCAGTTCTTCGATAAGTTCTTGCACTATCCCAAGCAATAACGATTAGATCGCCCACACTTAAACTTGTAGCTGCGATCATTTTTTTAACTTTTTCTAAATTATATTTTTTCTTTGGAGCTGGCACATTATTTTGCCAAACTAAATTTTCTTTTGGTGCCCAAGGTCCAATATAATTGTCACGATTGCCCATAGTTCTGTGGGTTAATTTAAACCAAGCTCTTGCAAAGGAGTCTTCAAAGAACTCTGGATCTTTGTAAAATTTTTCTGAAATTTTTTTGTATTCTGGATCAATAACCATTGCCATGTCAGCGTCCGTGAACATTAATCTTGCTTTCTTTTTAGGGTTTGCAAGATCTACTGGTTTTTTTTCTTCTTCAAGACCAATAGGTTCCCATTGCCAAGCTCCAGCAGGACTTTTTTTGCTCTCCCATTTATAATTAAGTAAAAGATCTAAATATTGATGATCCCATTTATCAGGATTTGTTGTCCACGCGCCTTCTAAACCTGAAGTGATTTGATTAGCACCTGTTCCATTTTCTTGATTCCAACCAAAGCCTTGTTCATGAATTTCTGCTGCAGCAGGCTCTCTTCCTAAATTTGAAGGGTCACCATTGCCGTGCGCTCGTCCGATGGAGTGTCCACCGATTGTAAGTGCTGCGGTTTCAACATCATTCATTCCCATTCTGCCAAATGTTTCTCGCACATCCATCGCTGTTCGCAGTGGATCAGGAATACCTTCTACTCCTTGCGGATTAACGTAGACTAATTGAAAGTGAGATGCTGCAAGAGGCGCCTCTAATGATGAACGATCTTTTGGATCGCTGTATCTATCGACAGCTAATGGTACTGTTTCTTTTCCCCAGTACACATCCTTCTCCGGCTCCCAAATGTCTTCGCGCCCAAATGAAAATCCAAAAGTTTTAAAACCTGAATGTTCATATGCCATCGTACCTGCAAGACACATTAAATCTGACCAGCTTAATTTATTTCCGTATTTTTTTTTAATCGGCCAAAGTAATCGTCTTGCTTTATCTAAATTTGTATTATCTGGCCAAGAGTCTTGGGGAGAAAATCTGTGTGAGCCAACATTAGGACGACCATCAAATTCTCGGTAAGTTCCAACTTGATGCCAAGTTAATCTAACCATTAAACCAGAATAAGTTCCAAGATCTGCTGGCCACCATTCTTGGCTGTCTGTCATTAATTTTAGTAAATCTTTTTTTAATGCTTTAAAATTTAATTTTTTAACTTCTTTTCTATAATCGAAACCTGGAAGTGGATTAGTTTTAGTATCGTGTTGATGTAAAATATCTAAATTAATACTATTTGGCCAAAGTCTTGAAGTGTTTGACTCTCCAGCTTTAGTAATTCCACCATGCATCACAGGACATTTGCCTGCTCCATTTTTGCCTGAACCGTTTGTTTTTTTAAGGGTTTCTGTACTCATAATTTTTAAGGAAGTGATTCTTAACAAATAAAAGATCTAATGTTAAGCAAACAATAAATTTACTTCTACTTTAGGTTTAGTTTTTTTATTGCAAAATGACGCGGATAATTAACCGCCATATATTTAACGGGTAAATATTTTAATCGCTAAAAATTTACTAAAGTTTATTTTGCAAGATAATCTATGGCAGCCATTAGTCCGCCGGCTTTGTGAGGAATTTTTGCTTTTCTAAGTCCTAATTCAACGCCAGCTAAGGCTCCTGCCAACATAATTTCATTAAAATCTCCAAGGTGGCCTATTCTAAATACTTTTCCTTTAACTTTATTTAAACCCATTCCTAACGACATATTATATTCATCATAAATAACTTTTCTAAGATTGTCGGAATCATGACCTGGTGGAAGTAGGACTGCAGTAATAGTATTTGAATATTCCTCTGGATTTTTAGCTAAAACCTCAAGACCCCAAGCTTTAACTGCAACTCTTGTCGCCTCTGCTAATCTGGTATGACGCTTAAATACGTTTTCTAATCCCTCTTCATTTAACATATCAATTGCTTCATCTAGACCAAAAAACATATTTACTGGTGGCGTGTATGGAAAAGCATTGTCTTTATTATTTGTCAAAATAGGTTTCCAATCCCAATATGATTTTTGCATAGTAGATTTTTTATAAGCCTCTAAAGCTTTTTGGCTCACAGCATTAAAAGAAAGTCCTGGTGGTAATAATAATCCTTTTTGTGATCCACACACTGTTACATCTACTTTCCAATCATCGTGACAATAATCAATTGAAGCAAGAGATGAAATTGTATCAACCATTAATAGTGCGGGGTGTTTTGCACTATCCATTGCTTGTCGAATTTTTGCAATGTTACTTGTAACGCCTGTGGACGTTTCATTGTGCAAAGCAAAGACAGCTTTAATTTTATGTGACTTGTCTTCACTTAATTTTTTTTCAACAATCTTTGGATCTGCTCCTGTGCGCCAATCGCCTGGTACCAGTTCAACTTCTAAATTAAATTTTTTTGCCTGCTCTGCCCACAATGTTGAAAATTGTCCAGTTTCAAACATCAATACTTTATCATAAGGATTTAATGTGTTTACAATTGCAGCTTCCCAAGCTCCTGTTCCTGAACCTGGAAATATAATAACAGGCTGAGTAGTTTTAAAAATTCCTCTAATTCTATCTAGAACTCTTTTTGTAATTTCTGCAAACACTGGACCACGATGATCTATTGTTGGAAAACTCATTGCTCTTAAAACTCGATCAGGAATATTGGTAGGTCCTGGAACTTGTAATAAGTGTTTACCTGGTCGAAAAGAATTTGATTTTGCCATAAAATATAAAAGTTAATAAACCATACTAAAAGAATAAGTAAATTAACTTTTAACGGGAAATCCACTCCATTTTTCCAATCTTTGTAACAGTTGAGTTTAAGATTGGCTGACTTTTTAATTTTTTAGTCTCATCGTTATTTAAAAATTTCATCTCTTCTAATAATCCAGCGATTGCAACCTCAGCCGCTTTCATGTTGCCATCTTTAATCTTAACAACCAGCACTGCTTTTTCATCTGGAACGATTGCTATAAAGACCCCATCCGCACCATTTTTAACTAGAACTTTTTTGTCACTACTCTTTGTTAAAATAGAATTCACGCTCTCGGATCCACCAAATAATAATGGATGTTTTACGCAAGATTCGAATATTTTAATAACCGCTTTTTGTTCAATCCCTTCTAATTTTGAAGGATCTGCAAACTTTGTCAGAGCTTTTGCAAATTGATTAAGGGGTAAACTTGGCGCTGGTAAATTACAGCCATCAATTCCAATATTTTTAATTTTAACTTCAGCTAATTTTTCTAAATTTTCTATAAATAGTTTTTGTAAGGGGTGTTTTGGATCGTGATAATTTAAAGTTTTAAATTTACTGTGTTTGCAAATAGATAATTGTCCGCAATGTTTTCCAGAACAATTATGATAAATTCTACTCTTTCGACCCTCATGTCTAACTATATAATCTTTTCTTTTCTGGCTTAGCGGCCAAGCAGGTCCTAACATTAAATCTTCCTCTTCTAATTCTAATTCAGCAAGCCAAGACTTAACCATATCAAGATGCACAGGTTCTGCGTGATGAGAGGATGTTGCGAATGCAATTTGTTCGTCTTTAAGTTTTAAAGCTTTATCAGCGCCTGTTGTTATAATTCCAAATGTTTGAATAAGCTTAAGTGCTGAACGTGGGAATATTTCAGTTGTAATATCTCCCCATTTTTTTATCACTCGCCCTTCTGAATCCATTGCAACTGCAACACCTTGGTGAATATTTTCAACAATATTGCCACGCGTAGATGTAACTAAATCAGCAAACTTAATATTTTCTTCACTCATAATTTAAATTTAAAAAAAAGACTTAACGATTGAAAGTTGGACGCGCTTTAAAAACCATCCAGCAGATAATGTAAATTAAAATAGTCACTCCATAAAACAGTGCGCCAATTATAAATGCAAAACGCAAACCCCATTTACTAAAGCCCAACTTGTGCGCCATACCTGAACAAACTCCTGCAAAGAATTTATCATCGCTGCTACGGTACATATTGTTGTTTTGGTCTTGCATCACTTATTTTATATAAATTATTTATAACTTTTCAAGTTCTGCTTTTAAAAATTGTGCAATTTTTAACATTCCAAACTGACCTGAAATTTTTTCAGCAACGGAGTTATAGTTCGTATTAGTATTCACATCATAGGTGAAGCTTTCACCATTTTTATCAAGCATATATTCAATGCCTGCAATCTCAATATGATTGGCTTTTAAAAATTTTTCATACTTTTCTATGAGTGGGTTTTGATAGTTTTTAACAATCATAAATTTATTGCCATCTGGATTAGTTGGACAAAATTGTGCTTCAACATTGCAGGCATCAGCTGGGCATAATTCAAAGCTATCGCTAGCATCTACTTGAACCGCATAATAAAATTTAGAGTTTATAAATTCAACGCGAGTGACTACTTTTGGATCCGCTTCAATATAATCTTGTAAAATTGTAATACCATCAATTGAATCTTCAAATTGATCTCCATTTACATACTTTTCAAGTTCAATTTTATTTTGAAATAATTTCACCCCAAGTCCACGTCCAGCTCTATTGTGCTTAGTGATGAAGGGTTTAGTAAAATGATCTGCTGCAGATAAGATATTTGCTTTTCCAGAACAAAAAATAGATTTTGGTGTTTTAATATTTTGTTCATTTAATTTTTTGTATTGTAAGGATTTGCTAATTTCTAAAGCAAGTGCGTTTTCACCATTGATAATTCGTCTGTTATGAAAAGATAACCAATTTAAAATCACCGCTGTATATTCTGGTGCAAAGCGATGTCCTCGTGAATGGGAAGAAGCGCTCATCCGATTATAGAAAACTCCATTGGGTGGAATAGAGGCGGTATTTAAATTAACTTTTGCCATGTGCCAATCTTCAAAGGGCACAGATAATTTTTGCAATTGCTCTTTTAGAGGTAAAGACCACTCCTCATTTTCGTGGATAATATAAGCTTTCATAATTTTAATTAAAACTTAACTCAATTTATTTCAATTATAAACTTTGAGCAGTTTGTTTTACATCTTGTAAAAATTCAGCTCGCTCCTCGGGAGTTACAAAAGGAACCGCGAAATATCTTCTATATTTAATATCTCTTATGCCACAAATGTGAAATACGCCTCGTTTTAATCTTCGGATCGGCAAGTTTAAAAAGAAAGTTGTAATTGCAAGACGCGGAGAGCCATAGGTGCAAAAAATAACTGCTTTTTTATCTTTTAAATTACCGATTGGATAACCATAATTTCCCCACAACTTTTTAAAAGTAAATGCAAAAGGAGGCGCTAATACTTTATCAATCCAGCCCTCAAGAATTGCTGGCATTCTAAAATTCCAGATGGGTGCAATTAAAACAATGGTGTCACATTTTTTTATTCGCTCGCGGTGATCGATAACAGTTTTGTCAGGTTCTTCTCCTCGAAATACAGGATCAAAATTTTCCTTATACAAATCCACACAATCAATACTATGACCTTGCTGTTTTGCAGTTTCTATAAAAGTATCGCGTATTGCTGCATTAAAAGATTGATCACTATAGTGACCATAAACTATGAAAATTTTACTCATGAAGTTAATTTAATATAAAATAATTTACTTTTAATTAATACAACTTAGTGTTTTTTTAATCTTGCAGTTTAGATAACTGGTAATCGGAATAGATAAGACTATTAGGACCCTGCAAACGGTAGGTTTTAATTTTTAAAATTTTTAAGCCTAATTTTCGATATTTTTTAAGATCTGCTGCAGCTTCTCTTCGATATTTAATATTTTTCCACCAAGACGTGTTTCCTGTCTTTAATGTTACAATTTTTAGCATTATTTTAATTTAACAAATATGTAATATATTTCTTATAAAATTTATATTAACTCAAATATGAAAATTTCAACTCTAAGAAATATAAAAAATATAAAAGAAAATTTTTCTTTTAAATTAGAAACTCCTATTAGTGAAATTGCTTTAGCCTTAAGAGATAAAAAAATTGGTGCAGTTCCAATTGTTGATAATAATTATAAATTAATTGGCATCGTCTCAGAACGAGACATTGTTTCAAAATTAGTTGTTGAGGCGATGGATGCTGATTTAACAACGGCCAAAGATATTATGACTAGTAAAATTATATCTGCAAAACTAGATGATAATATCAATGGCATAATTGGGGTTATGAAAAATAACAATATTCGCCATATGCCAGTTGTAGATCAAAACAATGTACTCACTGACTTTTTTTCTATTCGTGACTTTTTAAATGCAGAAATGCAAACTAATTTAGAAATAAAACAAAAACATAAAAATGTAGTTCGCTATCAAATTATGGTCTCCGTTTTTCTAGTTCTTTCAACGGGGCTTGGAGTTTTTCTTGATATTTTTGAGAAGAAAAATTTAGTGATTATATTTTCAGGGATATTTTTAATTATTGGTATTGCGGCTGTGATGACGTTACGTGATAATAAACGCTACGACCGCGAAGATTAATTTTAAATCACAATTTAATTTGTAGTTGATGCAGAATATAAAAATATATTTTAATCAGTCCTGTTCCATTTGTAACAGTGAAATTAATTATTATAAAACTAAGATTAAAAATCCTCTTATTCAGTGGGTGAATATTAATGACAATATTTCAGCCTACATCGAAACAAAAAAAACTAAAGATCAGTTAATGCGCAGAATGCATGCAATGGTGAATGGAGAATTAATTGCTGGCGCTAAAGTTTTTTTAATTATTTGGAATGAAATTGATAGGTTTAAAACCCTTGCGAAAATTCTAAAGCAGCCAATATTATTTCAAGTGTTCTTTATAATTTATGAAGCAATTGCGCTGCCATTATATTTGAAAAATAAAATTTTTAATTAAAATCTTCCCCGCATAAAATTCCAGATAATAATAAACAATACGATTAATAAGATGATGAGTTGGATCAGTTCTGGCTGTGTTAGTGACATAGCAAACTTCTATTAATGGACTATTATAACATAATCATCTTACATTTGCCAAAATGGTATTTTATAATGAATCTAATTGATGGATAAAAAAGCAAAAATACTTGCAACCCTAGGCCCTTCGATATTTAAGAAAAATATTATTAATCAGTTAATCCGTTCAGGTGTAGATGGCTTTAGAATTAATTTTAGTCACAACTTAAGTGGGATTGAAAAGATTGTAAAAATTATTAGAGACTGCGAAAAATTAAATGCAAAGCCCATTGCTATCGTTGCAGATTTACAAGGGATAAAGCTTAGAATTGGTAAAATTTTAGAAGATCAAGTCTCTCTTAAAAGAGGTGATACTTTTAATTTTGATTTAAATAAAAAAATAGGCAGTCAAAGTCGAGTGTATCTGCCCTACCCTGAGATTTTTAAGAAAATAAAGAAGAGTAATAAAATTTTAATTGATGATGGAAAGTTCGTCTTTAAAATTACAAAATTTTCAAAAAACTCTATTCAAACTATTTGTCAAAACGATTGTGTTATCAAAAACTTTAAAAGCATTCATATTCCAGGACTTGAAGTTGATTTTGATGATCTAACTGCAAAAGATAAGAGAGATATTAGTATTGCAAAAAAATTAGGCTGTAACTGGATTGCGCTTTCTTATGTGAAGAATTCAAAAATTATTAAACAAACAAGAAAACTTATTCCACAAGATACTGGCATTATTGCAAAAATTGAAAACAAAAGCGCTATTAAAAATATTAAAGACATTATTCAAACATCAGATGCAATCATGGTTGCACGAGGTGATCTTGCCGTTGAAATTGGTGCTAATGAAGTGCCACATGTTCAATTAGATATTGTTAAAAAATGTTCTGAACTTGGCAAACCCGTTATCATTGCAACGCAAATGCTTGAAAGCATGATTGAAAATAATAAACCTACACGAGCTGAGATTAACGATATTGGTACCGCTGTATTTCAAGGAACGGATGTGGTGATGTTGTCTGCTGAAACGGCAGTTGGAAAATATCCAATTCAAGCCGTGCAAGCGATGAAGAAAACTATTGTCTCAACTGAAAAATATAAAAAAGAACACATCAGTTTATTTAAAAGTAAGACTAAAATTAATAATGAGCCCGTTAGAGCAATCGCTCTCGCAATTAAAGACATTGCTTACAATATTAAAGTTGAAGCTATCATTGGCTTTTCAGTTACAGGTAATACTGCAAAATTAATCTCAGCCATAAGACCTTCTGCAAAAATTATAACTATCTCTCCAAATATAAATATTTCAAGGCAACTTTCATTACTGTGGGGTGTCACTTCTATCACTAATAGTGATGCTAAAAACTGGGTTCAGATGATGAAGATTTCAAAACAAATTATTAAATCTAGAAAATTAACTAAAATGGGTGGTTATGCTATTATCACAGCAGGACTTCCCTTTGGCAAATCGAAGATGACCAATATGATCCGTCTTTATCAATTAGGTAAAAACTAATGCAAAAAACAATAATCATTATTGGTATCTTAATATTATTAGTTGGATTATTTTGGCCGCTTGCAAAAGAGATTCCACTTGGCAGATTGCCTGGTGATATTAGTGTAAAGGGCGAGAAATATTCTTTTTATTTTCCAATTGTAACTTGCATCGTTATTTCAATTATTGTCTCTTTATTCTTTAAATTTTTTAAATAAAACATATAGTTAATTTATGAAAAAAATTTTATTAAGTATTTCAATTATATTATTCACAATTACGTTACCACTATCAGCCATGCATCATGATAGTCATAAAAATCATGGCCCCATGCCTTTTCAAAAGGCTATGGATAAAATGCATAAAGATATGATGATTAAACCTTCTGGAAATATTGATGTTGATTTTTTAAAAGGAATGATCCCGCACCATCAAGGAGCCATTGATATGTCTGAAGAGTTAATTAAAAAATCAAAGGATGCCGAACTTAAAGCTTTTGCACAAAAAATAATCGATGCTCAAAAAGCTGAGATAAAAATGATGCAAGATTGGTTAAAAAAGAGAGAGAAAAAGTAACTATTTAAGCCCCAAAATCGTTAAGCCAATCTCTAAATTCTTTTATAAAAATTTCAGAAGGTGTGACTAATTTTTTTCTATGATCAGTAGTATCCGCTGTTTTGATTAAAATGTTTCTTTTAACCGCAATGTCGATGAGCGAAAATAAACTTAATCGTGAACTAATGGAAATAGGCACATGGCGAATCAATTCTTCAACATGAATATCATTATCGTTAAAATAATTTTCAAAAATTTTTAACATAATAAGCCAGCCACCAGGCGTTCTTCGAAAATGTGCAAGAGTTTTATATTTCTTATTATTAGTAAGAAATTCATTAAAAAGATAATTGCACTGCTTTGCTAGCGCTTCTTTACTTTTCATAAATGCCTCTTAGTAGTGATAATAAGAGTATAGTAATTATGTACAAATAATAAATGTATTTTTTGTAATTTGTTTAGGTAGTACTCATATAAATTCCTAGAAAAAATACGGTATCTATAAGTCCTTCGTTTTGATCAACGACTTTATAAGTATTGATGGCTTCATCAATTGTAATATCAATCCCAGCAAGTGGAAACGAAACCTGTCACAATATTTTTATTATCAATTGTAAATTTTCTCTGACAGTTAAATAGAGTGCCCTTTACTTCATAAACATGAACTGTCAAATTACTCTCAGATGAAACTTGAGTAGGCTTACCAAGTGTTGAATTTAGATTTGCTGAAGATTTGTTTAAGAATGTAGAAAGATAAGCATTTTCTTTATCAGCTTTTTGCGCAGCTTTTTCTGTAATAACAGTGCACGAATAAACTGAGAATATTAAAGTTAAAAATATTAAATATTTTTTGATCATATTTAAAATAGATATAAAATTTTGACAATAATCAAGACATATATACAGCAATACCTTCAATATTAATTTTCATATACAGGGTATTGGAGCAGGTATAGCTTCTATTCAAATCCTAACTTAACAAAGTATAAAAATGTACCCAATGATGAATATGATGTTCTCAAATGAAGGCGCAATTATAATTATACTAACAGTTGCTATGCACCTTTTAATAGCTGCAGCTGCAATAAAATATTTATTCTTTAGTAAAAGATAATTCAGCTTCGGACTAGACCTAAGTGTGTAAATTTTTATTGAAAATAAAGACTTTTATTCAAAGGACTTTTTTTTAAGTTTATAGTAAATTCGCTCATCAACTTAACAGTTAATAAAATGAAAAAAGTACTAGTACTATTAGTAAGTATGTTTTTAGTAACTTCATCTGCTTATGCAAAAATGTGTCCAAAATTATGGGCGCAATTTGATGTAGATGTAAAAACTACAAAAGCTTCAGCAGCAGATGTTGCAAAAGCTAAAGCGTTAAGAGTTGAAGGTGAAAAACTTCATAAAGACGGAACTCATGATAAGTCTGAAAAAGCGTTAAAAGATGCTTTAAAACTTATTGGATCTAAAGTTTAATTAAATAATTCTGTTATATTCAAAGCGGGCATTAGTTTTGCCCGCTTTGCAATTCTTTCAAATCACAATAAGCTAAAATTATGAATTTCTTTTGTAATCAAAAAGAAAAGCTTTTTGTATTTATTATAATTTTTATAACTTCCCTATCCTTTACTGTTGAGGCAAAAAAAAATTCAACCGTTGAAAAGAAAAGAACTAACGTCAGTGCCAAAAGCTGGGCGGTTGCAGATGAAAATGGAAAAATTATTAAAAGTTTAAATCCTAATGATTTAAGAAGTATTGCAAGTATTACAAAATTAATGACCGCGATGGTGGTCCTTGATGCTAATCAAAATTTAGACGAGAAAATTAATGATCTTTCAAGACGACAACATTTGCGCCTTGCACTCATTCGCTCCAGCAATCATTCATCAGATTTATTATGTGAACATTATCCAGGGGGATATGAAGCATGCGTAGATGCAATGAATGCAAAGGCTAGAAAATTGCAAATGCGTGATACTTCCTTTGTAGATGCTTCAGGTTTAAATGATGACAATGTTTCAACCTCGTCAAGTTTAGTTAAATTAGTACTCGCTGCACAAAATTATCCTCTTATTGTAAAATCTTCACAAACTCCTTCGATGCGAGTGAGACTGGAAGAGGGTTATTATTCAGTTAAAAATACTAATCCTTTAGTAAAAAATGGAAAATTTATTGTCAGCAAAACAGGCTACATTCGCGCCGCTGGTGGTTGCATTGCCTTACTTACTGAAACTAATAAAGGAAAAAGAGTTGCTATTGTTTTAGGCAGTCAAAATACCCATACTCGAATTCCAGAGGTTAGATATTTAGTTAGAAATTTTTAATTATCTATTTTGCGACTTTCCAAACATTATTAACATTGTCGCCTAGCTTATCTCCTGGCTTTGCATCTTTTATGTAAAAATAAAGTGGTTTACCGCTTTTAGTCGTCCACTGTAATGTACCATCATTTCTGGTAATCGTTTTAAATCTTCCATGTCCATGTGATTTTTCTTTTTCTGTTAAACTAAATGGAGGCCAATTTTTAGCACATTGATCATTACATTCTGACTTACTACTACCCTCTAAATCTTTGCCAAAAACATAAAGAGTCATATTATTACTTGTTGAAACAAGAACGCCATCTTTTATTTTAGCAGGATCCCTCGCAAAAGATGGGTTAGAGATTAAAGTAAAAATACTAAATAAAATTAAAAATTTTAATTTTCTCAATGATCATATCTCATTGATAATTAATTATAAAATTTGGTAATTATTTTAATCGGGCTTGCCTGATAAATGTGGGGAGCTATCCAAAGAATTATCTGAAAAGGGTATTTCGAAAAACGGAAATGCTAATTTCGCCGTGTGGAACGATTCTTGCGACTCTTGCCACTCTTGCGACTCTTGCGACTCTTGCCACTCTTGCGACTCTTG
>OFRA01000288.1_pt1 | contig 13201 bp, 6 predicted proteins | sample 1543001 | NCBI WGS metagenome assembly OFRA01 (sample SAMN07774221, study PRJEB24372) | wastewater metagenome | isolation source: Lake Maggiore Verbania | place: Italy: Verbania | collected 2015-12 | reverse complement strand
AGACAGTGCCGATACCGCTATTCCATTGACGGAATGGAAGCGTCTTGTGGATAAATTGGTAAGCCTCCCAGCAGAGTTCAAAGTTCATCCACTGGTGCAAAAGGTGTATACCGATCGTGCTGCCATGGGACGTGGCGAGATCAATGTGGATTGGGGTATGGGTGAGGCAATGGCTTTCGCCTCTTTGCTAGCCAGCGGATACCCCATTCGATTATCGGGTGAGGATAGCGGTCGCGGCACATTTAGTCATCGTCACTCTGTACTCCATGCGCAGAATCGAGAGAATTGGGACACGGGCACTCACATCCCATTGCAGCATGTAAGCAAAGATCAAGCTCCATTTACTGTCATCGATTCGATTCTGTCCGAAGAAGCTGTGCTGGGATTTGAGTATGGTTATGCGTCTGCCGAACCGAATACTTTAACCATTTGGGAAGCTCAGTTTGGCGATTTTGCTAACGGAGCGCAAGTTGTGATCGACCAGTTTATTGCTTCTGGTGAAGTGAAATGGGGTCGTGTAAACGGATTGGTCATGATGCTACCTCACGGCTATGAAGGCCAAGGAGCGGAACATTCAAGCGGAAGAATGGAGCGATTTTTACAACAGGCAGCAGATTTGAATATACAGGTGGTAAACACGTCTACGCCAGCAAATCATTTTCATGTCTTGAGAAGACAATTGAAAAGAGATTTTAGAAAGCCTCTCATTGTTTTTTCCCCTAAAGCATTATTGCGCCATCCTGATGCCACGTCAACTATGGAGCAGATGGCTAATGGTAGTTTTCAAGAAGTTATCGATGATGCAGATGCCACAACAAAGTCAGTAGATACCCTTGTTCTTTGCTCGGGAAAATTTTATTATGAGGCTAAAGCTAAAGCGCGTGAATTAAATTCTACAAATATGGCATTTGTTCGCGTTGAACAATTATATCCTTTACCAAAAAAGCAATTAAACGAGATCGTAAAAAAATACAAGGCTAAAAATGTCCTTTGGGCGCAAGAAGAGCCTGAAAATATGGGCGCTTGGTCGTATATGGCCATGAATTTTAACGAAATAAAGTTAATTGGGATATGTAGACCCGCATCTGCTGCATCAGCCGAGGGATCAAAAAAATTACACGAAAAAAGATTAGATCATTTATATGAACGTTTGTTTTCCTATTCAAAAGGCAAATAAAATAAATTGAAAAGCATGGCAAAATTAGAAATGAAAGTCCCTTCTCCTGGAGAGTCAATATCCGAAGTTGAAATCGCAGCTTGGTTAGTAGCAGATGGCGATTACGTAACGAAAGATCAAGCAATTGCGGAAGTAGACTCAGATAAAGCTACATTGGAATTGCCTGCAGAGGAATCAGGGACAATTACCATAATGGCAGCTGAAGGAGATGTTGTGAAGGTAGGTCAGGTTGTTTGTATCATTGATACATCGGCCACTAAGCCAAAGGGGATTGATGTGGTGATTAAAGAGGACAATATCGCAAGTCCGATAGTTGTGAAAGAACCAGTTGTACCAAATCCGGATCCTATTGCACCAAAAATTTCGCATGCCGCGGGAAGCGCTTCACCTGCTGCTTCAAAATTAATGGCTGAAAATAAGCTAACAGCTTCTCAAATTATGCCTTCAGGTAAGGATGGGAGAATAACAAAGCAGGATGTCAATAGTGCTCTTTCAAATGGATTCAATGCTTCAGAACTTTCTAATTGGGGAGGAACAAGGGAAAAATCTAGCGTCAAAATGTCGATGCTTCGAAGAAAAATTTCGGAGCGATTGGTGGCTGTGAAAAATGAAACCGCTATGTTGACTACTTTTAACGAGATTGACATGAAGCCTATCATGGATTTAAGGTCTCAATATAAAGATGCCTTTGCCAAGAAATACGATGTTAACCTTGGTTTCATGTCTTTTTTCACAAAAGCGGTTACTGAAGCACTTTATATCTTTCCCGCTGTTAATGGCCAAATTGATAATACAGATATGATTTTTCATCAGTATGCTGATATTGGTATTGCCGTTTCTTCACCTAAAGGGTTGATGGTCCCAATTATTCGGAATGCAGAACAAATGTCGCTTGCGGAAATTGAACGAGAGATTAAACGATTAGCGATTAAAGCAAGAGATGGAAAAATAACACCCGATGAAATGACGGGAGGAACTTTTACCATTACAAATGGTGGAGTTTTTGGATCAATGTTGTCAACTCCAATTATTAATCCGCCACAAGCGGCGATTCTTGGAATGCATAATATTGTTGATCGCCCTGTAGCAATTAATGGAAAGGTCGAGATTAGACCGATAATGTATGTAGCATTGTCTTATGATCACCGAATTATAGATGGGAAAGAATCAGTTGGCTTTCTTGTGAAGGTGAAGGAAATGTTGGAAAATCCTGAAAGAATGCTTTTTGGAGCTAAAGATATTAATCAAGTTCTTTTGGGTTTGTAAAGCCAACTTTAATCAATTTAACTAAGACACAATTTAATGTCAAAAATTAGAAAACAAGACGCACTTGATTATCATTCTTCAGGGCGCCCAGGTAAAATAGAAGTCGTACCTACTAAGCCCTATGCTTCGCAGCGTGACCTCGCCTTGGCCTATTCGCCTGGAGTTGCTGAGCCTTGTTTAAAGATTGCGGAAAATCCGGATGATGTCTATAAATATACGTCTAAATCTAATTTGGTGGCGGTCATTTCTAACGGAACTGCAGTACTCGGATTGGGGAATATTGGTCCTTTAGCTTCGAAACCAGTTATGGAAGGTAAGGGCTTGCTATTTAAAATATTCGCTGATATTGATGTCTTTGATATTGAAGTTGATGCCACTGATCCTGAATTATTTATTCAAACAGTTAAAGCTATCGCTCCAACCTTTGGAGGAATTAATCTCGAAGATATAAAAGCTCCTGAAGCTTTTGAAATTGAGCGCAGACTTAAAGAAGAATTGGATATTCCGATAATGCACGATGATCAGCATGGCACAGCTATTATTTCATCCGCCGCGCTTCTCAATGCCTTGGAATTAGCGGGTAAGAAAATTAATAAAGTAAAAATTCTTATTTCAGGCGCTGGTGCCGCTGCGATTTCATGTGCGCGCTTATACATCTCCCTTGGGGTGCAATTGGAAAATATTTTTATGTTCGATTCTAAAGGCCTACTCTCTGTTCAACGAAAGGATTTAGATGTTATGAAAACCTTTTTCGCCGGTCATAAAGTTGATATACCTTTCGAACAAGCGTTTAAAAATATGGACGTCTTTTTGGGATTATCAGTAGCTGGTTTGGTAACTAAGCAAATGATAAAAGTGATGGCGAAAGATCCTATCGTTTTCGCGCTGGCAAATCCTGAACCTGAAATTTCTTACAAGGAAGCAACATCGGTTAGAAAAGACATTATAATGGCTACGGGAAGATCCGATCACCCTAATCAAGTAAACAATGTGCTAGGATTCCCTTTTATTTTTAGAGGTGCATTGGATGTAAGGGCAACAACAATTAATGAAGAAATGAAACTGGCTGCAGTAAAAGCGATTGCTGCTTTAGCGAAAGAAACAATTCCCGAAGAGGTAATTGAGGCTTACGGTGCTAAAAATATTTCTTTCGGTAGAGATCAATTTATTCCTAAACCACTTGACCCAAGATTAATTTATTATGTAGCGCCCGCAGTAGCAAAAGCAGCAATGGATTCTGGTGTGGCAAAAAATCCGATATTGGATTGGGAAGCATATGAAAATCAACTTAAGAGCAGACTGGGTTTAGATAATAAATTGGTAAGAGACATTACTTCTAAAGCACAAAGCAATCCCAAAACAGTCGTTTTTGCAGAGGCAGATAATGTAAAAATTCTTAAAGCGGCGCAAATTGCTTACGAGGAAGGTGTTGCTCTTCCAATTCTTTTGGGGAAGAAAGAAAAAATTAAGGCCTTGATTCTTGAATATGCTATTGAATTACCCGAAATGACCATAATCGATCCAAAGGACGAAAGCCAAGAAGAGCGACGTAAAAAATTTGGTCTTGATTTCTTTGAAAAAAGAAAACGAAGAGGGATCATGGAATTTGAGGCAATTCAATTGATGCGAGAGCGAAATCACTTCGGTGCAATGATGGTTGAAAGTGGTTTAGCAGATGCCATGATTACTGGTTTAACGAGAAGTTATCGATCTTCTTTGAAGCCCTTACTTCAGATTATTGGCCTAGAGAAAGATGTTAATCGAATTTCAGGTATGTATATCTTGAATTCTAAACGTGGACCTTTATTTTTAGCGGATACTACGGTAAATCTAAATCCAAATGCAGAACAAATTGCCGAAATCACGCTGAATGTTGCTAAAACAATCCGAAAACTTAAGGTTATTCCTAAAATTGCGCTTTTAAGTTATTCCAATTTTGGCTCTTCTCCAGGAGATGATGCTGAAAAAATGGGAAAAGCAGTCAAAATTTTACATGAAAACCACCCAACATTAATCGTTGATGGAGAAATGCAGGCTAATTTCGCCCTAAATTCTGAATTAATGAATGAGAAATTTTCGTTTTCAGCCTTAGCTAATAAGGAGGTGAATACCTTGATTTTTCCGAATTTATCTGCTGGTAATATTGCGTATAAATTACTGCAACAAATGACAGATGGTGACGCTATTGGCCCCATATTGATTGGATTAAAAAAGTCAATTCACGTGGTTCAATTGGGTTCTACAGTGAGAGAAATTGTGAATATGGTCAAAATTGCGGTTATAGACGCTCAAAATAAATAAGATGATTGCACAATTAAATGGTAAGTTAGTCGAAAAAAATCCAACAGAGTTAATCATCGAATGCGGTGGTGTTGGTTATGAAGTCAAAATATCACTCAATACCTACACAGCAATTGGTGCAGCCGAGGCAATTCGAATTTTTACTAAACTTATTGTCCGTGAGGATGCCCAACTTTTATATGGTTTTGCTACCAAAGAGGAAAGGGAAATGTTTAGTTATTTAATTAGCGTTTCTGGAATCGGACCTAATATCGCTATGATTATGTTATCCTCATTAGTTCCTGAAGAAATTGCCCATGCAATTCAAACGGAGGATGTAGCAACGATTCAACGCATAAAAGGGATTGGAGCAAAAACGGCTCAGCGTGTAATTATTGATCTGAAAGGAAAAGTGATGAAAATTGCAGAAGGAGCAGAAAATACATCAGGTTTGGGCAATACAAAACGATTTGATGCGTTAAATGCCCTCGTTTCTTTGGGCTTCGATAAAAAAGCGGCTGAAAAGGCAATCGAAAGAGTTGATTCTGGAGATTTGCCTGTTGAAAATTTAATAAAAGAAGCATTAAAAGTATTGTGATTTGAATAGAACGTTTACATTAATGAGTTTTTGTATTCGAGGCTTTGCTTGTGTAAGGCTTCTGTTGGTGCTGTCTGTTATTATTATTGCTAGCGCTGCTTTTTCTCAAAATGGACCAACACTTACTTTCCCTATTTTTAATCCATTAAATCCAGGCCAAAATGGCACGCAAAGTTTCGACTTAGGAAGCCCTAGTTCACTCAATCAAACGATTGTCTATGACCCCACAACAGGGACATACATTTTTTCGGAAACATTAGGAAATGGCCTCAATTTTAAGAATCCTTCCATGATGACATTGGAAGAATACTTAGACTATCAAAATAAAAAGGCCATTGATCAAAATTGGCAGGAAATAATTGACGAGGAATCAGTTGAGGGAAGATCCTTCGAATTACCTATAAAAATAGGAAGTAAAGCATTTAAGAATTTTTTCGGCTCTGATGAAATAGTAATCCGTCCACAAGGTAATGTGGAAGTGCAATTTGGCGTAAATTCCTCGCGGTATGATAATCCAATTTTACCGATGAGACAAAGACGGGTTACGCGTTTTGATTTTCAACAAAATATCAACATGGATATTGTTGGGCAAATCGGTACTAAATTAAAAATAGGCGCAAAGTATAGTACCCAGGCCTCATTTGATTTTGAAAATATATCAAAGCTAGAGCATACGGGTGACGAAGATCAAATTCTTCAAAAAATCGCGTTGGGAATGGTAACTCTCGATTTACCCACTAGTTTAATTCAAGGATCACAAACTCTTTTTGGTGCAAAAACACAATTGAAATTCGGTAGAGCTACGGTTGATTTAATTGCGGCTTCCTCGAAAGGAAAACGCCAAGAAATTAATATTACAGGAAAATCCCAAGTCCAAAAATTTGAGCTAAGCGCGGATAATTATGAAGCAAATAGACATTATTTCCTAAACTTATTTCATCAACAAAATTACGATAATGCGATGTCTACCCTTCCATTTGTTAACGCTACCAGATACATTACACGTATTGAGGTGTGGATTACAAATCGAACAAATAATACCGAAAATACCCGAAATATTATTGCCTTCGCTGACTTAGGAGAAGGGCTTGCTAGTAATTGTCAAGGTGAGCCAGGTGGGAATCAAGCAAATTATGATCCTGATAACCGAGCCAATGCATTATACGATTGGGCGGCTAATCAACCATTGGTTCGAGGTTTTTCAAATGCTGTGAGTGCCTTAAGTTCGCAAGTTTCTGCTCCCGGGCCTTTTCAGCAAGCAATAGATTTGAAAAAGTTGAAAATGCTAGGAAGCTGACGGAGCAGGAATATACCTATAATGCATTATTGGGTTATATTTCATTAAATAATGCGCTTAATAATGATGAGGTATTGGGTGTCGCTTATGAATATACGTATCGAGGTGAAACCTATCATGTAGGCGAATTTTCTACAGATGGAGCTAGCGGACAACAAGCGCTAATTTTGAAATTAATAAAGCCGACCATTACCAACCCAAGAAATAAAATTTGGGACTTAATGATGAAAAACGTTTATTCTGTTGGCGCGTTCCAAGTAGATCAGTTAGGTTTTAGAGTAGATATACTCTACAATAATCCAGAAACCTCGGTTCTTTTGCCAATTTTTCCAATGAATGGGGTAGATGATAAGCAATTGGTCACCTTGTTAGACATGGATAAAATCAATCAAAACAATCAGCCTTTTTCGGATGGTGTATTTGATTTCGTGCCTTTTAATATCGTAAACAATAAAGCCGATAATGGCGGAACAATTAACCGTAAAAATGGACGAATTTTCTTTTCTACTATTGAACCTTTTGGTAAAACATTGGCGAAAAAATTATCGGATGCAGGGGTTCCTCAACTTACGGTAGATAAGGTCTCTTTTTATGAACTATATGATTCAACTAAAACAGCAGCTCAACAAATTCCGAGTAAAAATCGCTTCCTATTTAAAGGTGAATACCAATCATCGGTAAGCTCAGATATTCCACTTAATGCCTTAAATGTACCACAAGGAGCAGTATCAGTTACTGCTGGAGGAATACTCTTGACGGAAGGAACAGATTATACGGTAGATTACAATTTAGGGCGAGTGAAGATATTAAATACAGGTATCCTTGAATCTAATACACCAATTAAAATTTCGATTGAAAGTAATTCTGTTTTTGGCTTCCAAGCTCGATCGCTTATTGGAGGGCATTACCAATATCGTTTTAGTGATAAGCTTAAGGTGGGTGCTACTTGGGTTAGAATGACAGAAAGACCCGTTACTCAAAAGGTCGATTTTGGTTCAGAACCATTTAAAAATAATGTCTTGGGAGCAGATTTTGCCATTCGAACCAATGTGCCATTATTAACCAAATTAGTTGATTTATTACCTGTAATATCTACCACTCAAATGTCTACGTTTTCTTTTACTGGCGAGGTCGCCCACTTAATACCAGGCCAACCTAGAGCTATAAGCAAAGAAGGGACTTCCTATCTTGATGATTTTGAGGCAAGTCAAAGTGCAATTGACTTAAAATCAATAACGGCTTGGCGCCTTGCTTCTATTCCTCAAGGTCAGCCTGATCTATTTCCTGAAGCGTATGTAAAAGATCTTTCAGCAGGATTTAAGCGTTCTAAAGTTTCGTGGTATATGATCGACCCACTTTTTTATCAAAGTAATGCTTTAACACCTGATCATATCAAGCAAGATGCCTCCATGCTAGCTGATAGCCGCATGCGATTGGTCAATCAAATCGATATCTTTCCTAATCTTCAGCAGCAATATGGCTCTATTCCGAATATTTCTGTGATGGAATTGGCTTATTACCCTACTGAAAGAGGAATGCACAATTATGACACCACTAATACCGTAAATGTGGATGGATCATTTACTAATCCTGAGAATCGTTGGGGGGGAATTATGAGGGCTCTTACCACCAATGATTTTGAACAAACAAATATTGAGTTTATTCAGTTTTGGGTGCTAGACCCTTTTAATGAAGATGCTGAAAATGTTAACCCGAATGCTATACACGCTGGTGGAGATTTATATTTTAACCTCGGAAATATATCGGAGGATATCTTACCTGATTCAAGAAAAAGTTTTGAAAATGGCCTTCCCCCAATAGCAACATCAATTGTCGATAATATTGATACCACTGTTTGGTCTAGAATTTCAACCCAACAGGTTGTTGTAAACGCCTTTGATACAGATCCTGAAGCACGGAAAAATCAAGATGTAGGCATCGATGGGTGGAATAATCAAAAGGAACAACTTGCTTTTACAAATTATGTTCAATGGGTTCAAAATAATACGGTTCTAGATCCACTAGTTAAAGCTAGAATGATAGCAGATCCATCTAATGATGATTATAATTATTATTTAGATGATAATTTCGATAATCAAAGTGCCACCATACTAAATAGATATAAAAAATATAACGGCATGGAGGGAAATTCTCCAACAACTGAAATGTCGGATACCGCCAACGCTAATGGATACCCCACGCAAGGTAGCAACATGCCTGATCTCGAAGATATTAATCAGGATAATAATTTGTCCGAATCGGAAAGCTACTTTCAGTATAAAATGAGCTTACGACCAAATGATTTAGCAGTTGGAAAAAACTATATCACCAATGTTCAAACGTATCAAAATGGCAACAAAACGGAATATTGGTATCAAGTAAAAATACCATTGAGAGATTTCGAGAAAAAGGTAAATGGAATTCAGGATTTTAGGTCAATCCGTTTCATGAGAATGTATTTGAAGGGATTTGATGAAGAAGTATTACTCCGTTTTGCTAAGTTAGAATTGATTCGAGGAGAATGGAGAAGGTATTATAATGACCTCACCCAACCTGGAATTAGCATTCAACAAGATCCAAACCTTACTTCTTTCAATATCGCTGCAGTAAACGTGGAAGAAAATGATCAGCGTACGCCTATTAAATATGAAGTTCCGCCTGGTATTACCAGAGAAATTGATCCATCTCAAACCTATCAACGCCAATTAAACGAGCAATCATTAGTGCTTGAAGTTTGTAATCTCCAAGATGGAGATGCACGTGCAGCGTACAAAAATGTGCAGTTTGATGTTAGGACCTACAAAAAATTAAAAATGTTTGTGCATGCTGAAGAAGTTAACCCTCTCTTGCCACTTAATAATTCGGATTTAACCTTGTTTGTTCGTTTAGGAACCGATTACATAGAAAATTATTACGAATATGAACTCCCTATGGATGTTACTCAATGGGGATCCACTTCGCCAGATGCCATCTGGCCTGAGGGGAATAATGTAGAAATTGTTTTTGATGATTTACTAGATCTGAAAAAAGATAGGAATGCAAAAATTGAGCAAGGTGCGCCAGGAATTTCATACTTATTAGAATATTCTATTCAAGACCCTGCTAACTCTGAAAGAAGAATTAAAATCAAAGGAAGTCCAAATCTTCAAGGTATCCGCACAATTATGGTTGGGGTTCGTAATCCTTTACAAAGCGATCCTAAAAATAATTGGCCAGATGATGGTCAAGCAGATTGTGCTATTGTTTGGATTAACGAGTTGCGATTAACAGATTTTGTAAGCGAAGGAGGATCTGCAGCAGTTGGGCAAATGCAAGTGCAATTAGCTGATTTTGCTACTGTTTCTGCCTCTGGAAATTATTCTGGAATTAATTGGGGAAGTGTCGAAAGTAGGGTGCAAGAACGACAACGAAATGAAAAAATTGGTGTTGATATGAATGCGAATGTTCAAATAGGTCAGTTTTTTGGAAAACAAACACGCTTATCATTACCTTTCTTTTATGGCTACTCTTTGGGTATTATTAATCCAGAATACGACCCATTTAATCCAGATATTAAACTCGCTGATTACGATCCGACTACCCGAAAAGAACGTGCAAAAATGGGACAAGATTTTACGGAACGAAAATCATATAATTTCACCAATGTTCGCAAGGAAGTGAAGGCGGGAGCAAAACCATATTTTTATAGAATTTCTAATTGGTCGGCAAGCTATGCTTTCTCTGAAAATCTTAAAAGAGATTTTAATATTAATTACGATAAAACCAAAACTTGGACCGGTGCCCTAAACTATAATTACACCTTTGCAGGTAAAGCCATTGAACCGTTCAAGAAATGGAAGCCCGTTCAAAAATCAAAATGGTTCCAATTAATTAAGGATGTCAATGTATTCCTAATGCCCAAAAATATTTCCTTTACCAATGATTTTTCTAGGATATACAATGAAAGGCAGGTTAGAAATAATTTAGTGCCGAACTATGAATTTGATCCTATTTTCTTGAAACGTTTCGATTGGACTAGGAACTATAATATCGGTTATGATATTACTAAGAATTTGAAGGCAAGTTTTACAGCTACCAATAAATCGATCTTTGAAGAAGGAAATAGTAGGGTTGACAGAAAACTTGATCAAGCTGGCTTTCAAGAGTTTAAAGACACCATTCGTTCACAAATGTCAACCTTTGGGAAAACGATGGACTATGGGCATACGTATAGCCTAAGTTATACCATTCCTTTAGATAAGCTTCCTCTAACAGATTGGCTTACCGCAAATGTCAAATATTCTGGAACTTACAATTGGCAGCGAGCACCTTTAGGTCAAAGCGAATTTGGGAATACCATTCAAAATAATCGGTCAATCAACATGACATCGCAAGCCAATTTCGTAACGATGTATAATAAAATTCCTTATTTTAAACGTGTGCTTGCTGATGGTCGAAATTCCCGTGGGGCGCTCAATCCTAAAGAGCTTAATGGTACAGAAAAGACGAAGCCCGGTGATCCGAAGGCAACTGAAGAAGAATTAAAACCACCAAAGCCTTTAGAAGAAATGACCAAAAAGGAACGTCGGAAATTCGAACGCCTAAAGCGGCAATTCGAACGCAAAAAACTTAGAAAACAGCGTGAAAAAGAAAAAGTAAATCCGGTGGGTGGATTTTTCGCCCGAATTGCTATGACGATTAGAAATGTATCCGGAACATACACCATCAATGATGGAACCTTACTTCCTGGCTATAATCAGGAATCAAGTATATTAGGAATGAATGGCTCAAGTACACAATTAGCTGGATTTGCATTCGGAAGGCAAGGATATGATGTTTGGGGAAATTCAAATGGCTTTAATGTCGCTAATCTTTCAACCACTAATAATTGGTTGGTGCAAAACGAAAACTTAAATAAGCAATTTACTACTACCCATGCTACAACATTAAACATGAGGGCAAGTTTAGAACCTTTCAAAGATTTTAATGTTGAACTCAAAATGAATCGGAATTACAGTAGAAATTCTGGTGAATTTTATCGCTGGAATACACAAACAGCTGATTTTGAAGGGCAAAGTCAATTTGAAACCGCAACGCTGACTTATTCTACCCTCAATATTGGAACTGCATTTGCGAGTTTAAACAGCGATTATTCGTCTCAGGTATTTCAAAATTTATTGGCGAATAGGGTCGGGGTATCTCAAATAATTGGCGCACAAAATCCAAATGCCAATCTTTTGCCTTCAGGATATTATAGTGGGTATTCTGGTAGCCAACAAGAAGTTGTGCTAGGTGCTTTTTTAACCGCTTATAGTAACAGTAGCGTAAGCAGTAGGACAATTAATCCCGTTAAAAACACACCGCTTCCTAATTGGAGCGTTACGTATAATGGTCTATCTAAATTTCCTTTTGCTAAGAATATTATTAAATCATTCGTTGTTAGACATGCCTATAATTCAACGGTAAGCGTGAGTGGAATTCAATCGAATTTAGCGGCTACTTTTGATAATAGCGGTAATGCAAATGCCTTGGATTTAAATAATAATATCATTTCGGGATTGCAAGTGCAAAATGTAACGATAAGCGAACAATTTTCTCCATTGATTGGTCTTGATGCTACTTGGATGGTATTTGGACAATCTCTCACGACTAAATTTGAATACAAGAAGGATCGGCAAGCAACTCTTTCTTTAAATAATAATCAGGTTACGGAAGTCCTTTCTGAAGAAATTGTTGTCGGGTTGCAATCAAAAATTACGAAGGTGAAATTGTTTAAAAAAGTTCCAGCAAGCGATGTTAATGCAGGGATAAATTTTTCGTTCCGTGATAATCTAACTGTAATTAGAAAGGTGGTTGAAAACACCAATCAGCCAACCGCAGGTCAAAAAATGGTAGCCTTTAAGTTTAATATTGATTACAATTTATCACCAAACCTTACCATGACTTTCTTCTATGATCAAAATATTAACACGCCTAAAGTAGCGACTAGTTATCCAACGGGGAATTTAAATACGGGAATTAAAGTGCGCTTTAATTTAGCTGGTGTACAATGATAATTTATCGGGATGCAAAACCAGGAGATGAACAAAGTATTCATCAGTTAATTAATCAATTAGCCATATTCGAGCTAGAGCCAAGTGCAGTTATCAATACGCCGGAGGCTCTACACCGTCATCTATTTATTGACAAAATCTGCTTTGCAATAGTCGCTGAAAAAGAAGATAATCAGGAGATTATCGCTTTTGCGCTTTATTATTTTTCCTATTCAACATGGAAAGGAGTTTGCCTATATTTAGAGGATATTTATGTTCAAGAATCGTATCGTAAATTTAAGATAGGGCAAACGCTTTTTGATCGGGTAGTGGAAGAGGCTAAAAAAAATAAGGTGCCTAGAATGGATTGGCAGGTGCTGAATTGGAATCACCCAGCCATTAATTTTTATAAGAAAAATAATGCTGAATTATCAGATCAATGGCTAAATGGCCGATTATTTTTTGATTATTCTACTTAAAAGATTTCCACTTGAAAAAAATACAGGCTGTTTTTTACTTTTTTATTTTCGCCATAGGCTTTTTTAATAGTGGATGTATCACAATAGGTTTTT
>OFRA01000287.1_pt1 | contig 13233 bp, 18 predicted proteins | sample 1543001 | NCBI WGS metagenome assembly OFRA01 (sample SAMN07774221, study PRJEB24372) | wastewater metagenome | isolation source: Lake Maggiore Verbania | place: Italy: Verbania | collected 2015-12 | reverse complement strand
CTAGCAAAGCGAGCTACGACCTGATCCTGGAGATAAGTATTGACCAATGTTGCAGTCAAGACTTCACCTGGTAAAAATACTCGTACTCCTGCTCCAGCCATTTTAACCTCCGATAAACACTACATTAGTTTTTTCAGCCCTACAAGCACTCGCTGTGTCATAATATCAGTACCGAAATTCAGAGAGGGGCAAGTCTTGAATTTCTCATTACGGCGGCTATTCCCTATTGTATCAGTAGTCTCATTGGCCCTGATGTCAATTCTTGGAGTGTCTTCTAAAGCCCAAGCCGACTCTTTCCCTAATGCTGGATTTGAAGATGGAACCTTTACGGGCTGGGATAAGGGAAGCCAGTCTGGAAACCTAGGAAATACAATCACAGGTAACGGAACTGGCGTAACCATCTTTACTGGTTCTCGAACATTTACTCACGGTTCGCATCCAGCAGTGGGAAACAACCCATCCAGTCCTTCTTACGCCCCAGCCGTTGCTGCTGGAAGTTGGACATTTGGACCAAACAATGCAGCAAAAGCGGTCGCTCTACAACCAGTAAACCCAGTCACATTCTCTAACGCAATGACTGCACTCGGTTTGTCTGGTGCTCCGCAAACAGCAATACAAGAACGGTTGACAGCAGACGGGGTTGCATCTGGGAATGGTAATTCCACGCCAACAAACGCGGCATGGATTACCAGGGAAGTACAACTAACCGCTGGCACTACCTACACAATGTCTTGGAACTACCTAGGAACGGACTATGTTCCATTCAATGATGGTTCTGTGACTGGGCTTGTGCCCGTGACCGTTACTGGAACCCCAGTTATCAGGGTGAACAACTACGTGCAGTCATATGCCCTTCTTGGATTCACCAACCCAGGAACTGGCGACTATTCAACAAATTCGTATGGTGCTACTGGTTGGCAAACATCTACATACAGCGTGGATATAACTGGAACATACAAACTTGGTTTCGCTGTTTTCAACCTTGGAGATACCGCACTATCTCCAGTACTGATGATTGACAGCGAGGCTGGCTCAACAGAGCGTTGTGTTTCTGGAACATGTACATCTTTTGGTGGAGTTGCTTCTAATAGCGAAACCGCTCCTACTGTTCCCGCTACGACTACAACCACTACGAGCACTACAGTTCCTCAGACAACTACCACGAGCACCACGACTACAACAAGCACCACCACCACTACTACGATTCCTGCTCCAACGGCGCTTGAAGTTACAAGTCTCTTGGATGATGGTTCAAGCGGAACTCTTCGTTGGGCAATCAATCAAGCCAATGCAACTGCTGGTGGAATCCATGATGCAATTAGTATTGCGACGCAAGGGACAATCACCCTTACTTCTGACCTTCCTGCGATTACGGCTGGCGTAACAATCACTGGCACAGGAATGGCGACGACGATTATTGATGGCAATAACTTGTATCGAGCGATTTACAACAGTGGGTCACGAACAATTGTTATTGAAGACATGACATTCAAACAAGGGAAAAATGTGTCATGGAACGGTGGGCTTATTTACAACGGCTCCGGAACAATGACGTTCAATCGTATAAAGATTTCTAATCATTCATCTTGGGCTTTCTACCAAGGTGGTGGCGGAGTAACCACATTCAACGATTCTCAATTCAACAATAACGGTTATGCGATTACCTCTGACCACGGTGGAACCCCATCAGTCCTGAGCCTGACGGATACCGATTATTCAAACCGTATTTATGTCAACGGCTCCACATTTACATCAAATACTTATGGTATTCGTACCGAGCGCTTTGTCAAAATAAATAACAGCCAGTTCACAGGCAACACAGGGGCTGGTGCGTATCTAGGTGGGCTGAACCGTCAGCAAGTTCTAAATTCAACATTTACTTCAAACGGTGTTGGTGTTTACCTTTCTTCCTATATTCCTACCTCTTGGACCCCTGGCGCTGGCAACCAAACGGTTTCAGGTAATACATTCAATGGAAACACGACCGCTATTCAGTTTGCAAACAACTGGAATAACGGTGCAAACACATACAACGGAGTAAGTTCCAACTCGTTCTCCACTGCCACAGGAAACACATTTGGTTCTACTGCATCAAACGCAAATAATTTCTCAGGCTCTGGATACGTGGAGTCCAACAACACAATCACTGCGGCGTATCTCAATCCAGTTACAAACTTGACGGCTGTTGCAAACGCAGACGGAAGTGTTGACCTTGATTGGGATGCATCGGCGGCAAGTAATTGCGTTATCTACGGTTACTCAGTTACTTTCTATGACCTAACCGTAATTGGTGGAGCAACATCAGGTGGTTGGGGAGTTTGGACTAATCAAGGAACCAACTACTCGTTAAGCACTGGAATGTTTTCTGGAAGTAATCCTGTCACGACTGGATATGGACCAGTTCGTTTTGGCATCAAAGCAATGACGGGTCAGTGTGCTGGAGTTGGAACTGGTAGTTGCACCTATGGTCCTGAAGTAACTGTTGATGCAACTGTTGTTGACCCGACTCCGGTAACTTCAACTACTACAACCAGTACTACAACTACAACTACCGTTTATGTACCGCCAGTTGTTGTTATTCCACCTGTTGATACAACAGTGCCACTGCCGCAATACCCAGAGCCTGAAACAGAATCCACAACGGTGACGCTTCCCGTAGAAATAGAACCAGGAACTGAACTGCCAACAGAGACAATTCCAGAATATTCATTACCAATTGAAATAGACCCAACAGAAACCGAAACGGTAGTAGTAATAATTCCACCAGATGATTATACCGTCACCGACATAGAAGACAACGAGCCAATCACGACAGTGATATTGGACAATATTCTTGAGGATACGTTCACGACCGGTGTTGAAGCTGACGAAGTTGGCGCTGTTCTTGACACCCTCCTTGGCGCAGAACTTACCGATACCCAGTTCGACAATGTCCTAGAAGCCGTGTTCACCGAAGATGTTTCTACAGAAGTATTTACCGAAGCACTAACAACAATGCTAGATGCAGACATCACCAGCGAACAGTTGACGGCAGTTTTGGATTCAGCATTCTCCGAAGATACTTCTCCTGAGAATATGGTGTCGGCTTTGACATCAATCTTTGATGGTCCAATTAGTTCTGGCGACTTAGACACAGTTATGAGTGCAGTGTTTGACGAGGACATCTCAGCCGCAGACACCATGACCGTACTTGACGACTTGCTTGAAACAAACCTCAGTCAAGCGGAAACAGAAGCAATTTTTGACAGCGTGTTTGACGGTGACCTTACAGATGCAGAAACCATTGACCTCATCGTTAATGTATTGCAAGACGGTCTCACTGCAGACAATCTCGGTGCTGCTCTTGGTGCAGTATTTGACGAAGAAGTAAGTAATGAGGTTCTGATTGAAACTTTCACCGCTGTTTTGGGTAATGAATTAGATGGTGAATCAGTTGGAGTAATCGTAGATGTGTTGGAATCAGACTCAATTACAAATGATCAAGTATCACAAGTGGTTGACTTGATCACAGGTCAAGAGGGTGGCATTGATCCAGGTCAGTCAGCTGAACTTTCAGCAAGTCCTAAGGTTCTAGAAAGCATAACCCCAGATCAAGCTACAGAGGTGTTTGCTGCTTTGGACGTGACAAGCGTAACACCAGAACAAGAAGCCCAATTGGCCCAAGCACTGACTGATGCGCCGCAAGATATTAAAGAAGCCCTTGAAGAAGAGGTTGATATCTATGGAGACGGCTTTGACGATTACGTTGCTCTTGGCTCCCAAGTCGACGTAGGAGCTCGTAGAACGCTTATAGCCGCCACTACAGCTGTCGCTGCGATAACAGCAGCTGGGGCTGCTACAGGCGGTCCTGGAGGCTCTGGAGGCAATTCTGGAGGAGGGAACTCTAACGGTCCTAGCGGTACTAATAACAACGTAGCTAAAAAGAATGAAGAAGAAGAAATGGCTGGAGAGATTGCCGGCCCAGGAGATGACGAAGATAGTAATTTTACAAAGAATAGTATATTTAAATATTATATCAAGGAGGGTATAGAGATGAAGGAATTTAATTGGGTAGGTTTTGGTAAGAAATTATGGGATATAACTGCGGGTCTTGCATTTACATTTGCAGGTAGCGTCGTTGTTTATTACACACTTTCTGGAACAACACAAACGATTGCCTTAGCCTCAACAATAACTGCCTGTGTAGTACATTACGCACACCAGTTACTTAAAAATGACGAGGACTAATCATGAGCAGACTCCTGCTTGATAAAGAAGATGTCAAATTGGCTAGTATTAAAACCTCTGTGGAATTTTTACTAGCTGAAATGACAAAACAAAATAGAGAACTATTTACTCACCGAGAACTAGAGGACATGTTACTAGACATATATAATTTAGCTAAATAATTCTCAGCCAGGTAAAAAAGTCTTAAAACAGAAAAGGGCCTCGAAATTTTTTTCCAATTTTACCCTATATAGAGATTTTAAAAAGAAATGTGATATTATATAAATATGGTTTTAATCAAAAATCCTTCGCACAATTACGTATACGATGGCTATGAAGACGTAATGGTAGAAACGGAAGACTTTAAGAATATATATGTTTATGAAAATTTTATCTCTTCAGAAGATCTACTGAAAATAAACGATTATATACAATCAGGTATTTTCACTTCAGGAGCAATTCATGAATTTCCTTACGAAACTCTAGAATTTGGCCATGATGAAAAGATTGTGCCCATTATCAGAAGCTATCGCGATAAGGCAGCCTTGCTACTTGAAGAAACTTTTGATTGCAAAGTTGCTCTATCTGAAATAGCCGGTTTAACTAAGTTTAAAACTGGTGAGAATCTAGAAGAACATGCAGACAAAGTCTGTGCCTCATGGAGAGATCTAAGCACTTCTCTATATTATAACGAAGACTTTGAAGGTGGAGAATTATATTTTAGTCAGTATGATTTAACCTTTGAGCCAAAGGCTGGCATGATGATATATTTCCCTGCTGGGGCCAATTATCAACATAGAGTTAATCATGTTACTAGCGGAACACGCTATGCTACTACTACTTTTTGGAAAGTAGAAGAATGGCGTAGTATAAAGTATTCTTAGGTTTATTCCTGATCGTCAGGAATTCCGTTACCGTCATTATCTTTTCCGCCCTTGCCAGTAGCAATCATCAACCCAGCAAGTGTGCCAGTGATAAATGTGGCGACGCTTGAAAGAACGCCAAAGAACATCTTGTCGTTCTCGGCCTGTGCGCCAATCGGCTGTGTAACAAATACCAGAGCGTAGAGTATTGCTCCAGTTGTCATTAGGAGAACAACTCCCAATAGACATCCAATAACAAACTTTAGGCGGGCATCAAGTTCTACCGGGGTCAAACGCTTACTCATGGTGCTGTGGTCTCCTGTGTTGGGCAAGGGCACGGGATAGTGTCCTGCGTTGGGTCTTGAACTAATTCTGTTTCATTTGTTTGTTCTGGAAGTAAAGGGTCATAACCGAGAAGAGTCGAGGTACACGAGTTATCCGCTAGGCATGCTGGTGGAACGCACTCAGGCTTGCCAAAATTATCTGGGTCTTGGCATTTGTATCGATAGGAATCGCCACAAGAAGTGGTACCTAGAATTAGCAGGGTGACTAATAATAGTTTTTTCATTAATTATTTTTTACCTTTTTTATCGACTATATCAAAAACTTCATTTATCTCTGCGTCAGAAAGAATACCATCGTCAAGAAATTCTCTTGATAATCCCTCTACCACTACTGCTACGCCAGCAATTCCAGCCATAAAACAGGCTTTCCAAACAGGTACTCCAGCAACTGCTCCAGCACCTATTATGCCAAGACCCGATGCGGCAAAAGTCGCAATTATTCTATTCAAGATATTCTTTATTTTATTCATAATTCCCCCAAAGTCATATAACCTATAGTAATAGGAATACTCCTAAACAAGTAATATCAATTTACTCCGGGTTCAACGCCAACAGACTTTAAAAACTCATTTTCTTTTTCCCATAAGTCTTTAAAGAATAGATCATAATTAACCAGTTCAGGATCATAGACATACTCTTCTGGTTTTTCAGGATCATAAAAATTTTCAATATTCATAGTATATTCCTTATGGTTCTATAAAGATACATTCGCCAGGACATTCCTCGGCGGATTCGATAACGTCTTCAAGCCTATCGTCTGAAAAAGATGCTAAACCAGCTGCGCCTTCTGGGTTTCCCACAGAGGAGGCAAATATCTTGTCTCCTTCTCGTACATAGGCTAAACCATCGGGCATCATCGTAAACACATCTGGTGCTATTTCTGCGCATAGTCCATCTCCAGTACATAGGTCTTGGTCAATCCATACTCTCAATTTTTACCCCTTGAATGCTTCAAGGGCTTCGGCTGTGTGGTTTACATCAGGATTGTCATGAATGTATTTTATTTGTGTAGGGGTTAGTTCCCATGTTCCACAAATTGAACCTGGACCGTCGCCACCTAAACCATAAAATCTCACGCCGTTATCACCACAGGTCGAACAGTTGTAAACAATTCCCCAGCCATTTCTCTTAGCCATAATTTAATTCCTCCAATTGTATAGGTCTTGATTAATTAATGATCTCATCATCTTATAGTACCTGTGATCTCGCAAGATCTATTCAATATTTTGCCATCGGCACTTTCTGGGTCTATTCCAGGATATGGCGATGTGTCACCTAGGGACTTAGTAACTATATCAGTATAGGCTATACCCTTTTCTAGCAAAACAAATTGTAGAGCTTTTGTTCTTTTCTCGGAAAGATCGTTTCTGTTAACATTCTGACCATCACTGGATGATCTGCATGTTACATTGAGGATTGAATAATATCCAGCTTTATATTTATCAACATAAGTTGACATACAAGCAGTTTCGTCAAAGACCGGTATATCTTTGTCTTTCTGGTAAAAGACTAAACATGGGGGATCGGGGACTATAACTAGAGTGGTAGTTACATCGGGCACAGTATCGGATATTTTTGCTTGAGGCCAAAAAATGTAAGACAAGATAGCTAGCATAACTGACATAACTGCTACTCTTACTATGGTTTTTCTAATGTTATTTATCATAAGCATTTTTCCTTATTTGTTTATTTAAACGTTGAAAATTTTTCTTGGCTTTTGTTTCTTTATTTTTTGCTGCCTTTATATAATGATCGTATACATCAGTATACCAATAGGCTATGGCGGAAATAACTAAACCAATACTTGTGGCAGCTAAGGATAGCACAAATTTATCTGAAAATACTAATGAATCTTCAGTAAACCTAGCTGCAGTTGACAGTATGGTTAACAGAGAAAACAAAAAAACATTAATACCTAAAGTATCTTTAGCTGTAGATTTTCTATATACTTCAATCTCTTTTAGATTATCAGATTGGGATCTTTTTTTAGATGCTACTTTAATAGCATAAGATGCACCTAACTGAGAACATACAAAAGCGTAAGAAAAAGATAGGATAATCGCAGAAGCTCTTTCCGCTCTTTCTGCCCAAGCATCGACTCCAAATTTACCGGCGAATATATCTTTCCACAAAAGGAAATCAAATACTAAACCTATAATAACTGAAAACCATATTATCTCAGAACCGTAATCAGAAACAGAAGATGAGTGTGGAGCAAGATGCTTTTCTGTTTCTTCACTATCTATCTGAGCTTTTAAGTACTCTTTATGAGCTTTATCATAATCAGATATGATAATTTTGTTTTCTATAACTTCTGGAGTTTTAGTAGCTTCTAATTCAGAGACAAGTTGCGAAGCTTGATTCTTTAAAGACTGATTTTCAATTTCAAGTTCTTTAAATTTTTGGTCTATTTGAGGCAGTAATTTATTAAAACGTTTTTGATTACGTTTTGACAAAATTTGGATGTCATCTTTGTCAATAGGCCCTAAATCACTATCTTGCTGTTCCATATTGTTTGCTTATTCTTCATCTGAATCTTCGTCGTCTTGAGAAGATCCCACAACTCCATCGGGTATAGCCGCCAACCTGCAATAGCCTCCCGGTTCAATTTTCTGTTTAACAATTTTACAAACTGATGTTGATTCATGAAGAATGCAATTTTCGCAACGTACTCCAATTTCATAATTATCGTTTTCAGACTTAGGAACATACCCTACCCAGATCCCATTGCCGTCATTATCTGAGAGCTTGCCATATTTTTTGGCAATTGACAATAAAGAATCAGCGAATTCTCTTTCAGCTGGGGCCACTGTGCCCTGCATGGGCTCATGTTTCATCTCGTTAATATTTTTAACTAAAGATTTTTGGTAATTCACACCTGAAAGCCAATAATTTTGCATGTTTAATCTCCTTATGGATAATCTAATAGTACTATAATAATAAGCATTTTGCAAAAGGGATTTTTATGGGCATTTTTAATAGGCAAAAAAGACCAATAATCAAGGTTACTCCTCCTGTCATAAGACCAAGAATCAGAATTAATAACGGAACTGCTATAGATCCTTTATCGCCTCCCCCTCCTCCAAATCTTACTTTTAACTTTGGCAAAAGCGCAATTGAACAATTTGAAGCTGATGGTATGGGCGATGTTCGCAAAGAAGTACAGCAGTTGCTAGCAGAGTCAAGATTTGGTCATTATACATTTAAACTTGGTCAGCAAGATGCTCATTTAAATCCTAAAGTTGTATCTGGCGCAGATATAATTAGAAATACTCCAATATACATTGCCGACAATGAGGCAGCAAAAAGGGCTAATTTTCCTTCACATCTTCAAAACCGTAGTGCTGGTCAGTTTTTTGCAATCGGCACGCACGCCGATTCAAAGATTAGAAAAAATATAGATGAATTATCTATAATTGAAAATCTTCCAGCATTGTCAAGTACCAAGCGAGAAACTTATGGACACCCTCAGATAGAGAGCTTTATACATATTAGTCCAAAAGATGTTCGCGCTAAAAACGTAAGAACTAGGGCAATACGTTTATTAGACACTGGATTTCATGAATTAGGACATGCGGTTTCTTCCCATGCTGGTAAGGCACCAATTGATAAAGGCGAAAGATACTATAGGCAAGAATTACTTTTAAATCATCTTAGTGGCGATATGGTCCCAAACAGTACACTGTTAGTCGGTCGAAGGGCGCCTATAAATACTGTGGCCGATTATCTTGGAGAAACATTAGGGCTTCAATTAAGGCAAGATGCAATAGAAGAAGCTAGGGCTGACACCATGAACTTCGTTGGAAGAGCCATGAGGGGAGATGTACAGTCTTTTCTAAAACCAATAGACACACTAGAAGATAGAGCTCCTTGGCAAGCAGCTATGCAAGCAGGTGAAATTGGTGTTGCAAGTGGCTATCATTATAGGGGGGGTTTTTCAACGGGATACGCAAGGCCTTTTAAAGGTTATATTGTTGGACCTGGTCCTATTCAAAGCGCCGTGCCAACTGGCGGGGCCGAATATCTTGGAGATTTTCACGATAATGTTATTTCGGCTCTTTCAAAACACCCAGAATGGAGTACTCTTTCTGATGGAGGAAGATCTAAACTTATGGCAAGAGTCACTACCGTTGGTGAGGCTAGAGCGCAAGCTGCTTATCTTGCTCATCTGGCCGCACCAGAAGGAATGGCAGAACACGCTGCTGCTACATTAATAGAGGGTGTTCAATCAAATGTAAAGGGGTTTGATAATCATGGAATAAATTTTATGTCAATGATTGAAGAAGAAATAGAACGTGCTGGAGGCTTAAATGCAACAATGTTAACAGCAACCCACTCAACAAGTCCAGATAAAACAATAGTTGCTAAAACACTTGGCCGTTTTATGCAAAGATCAGTTAGTAAAGGGATAAAGATTGAAAGAGAAAAGGCTCTAATGGGAAGTGTTTCTAGCATTAGATCAATAAATGGAGTGGCTAAAGCAGCACGTGAAGGAAGTTATGCCGTGACTGAATCGCTAAAAGCTATAGGAGAAGAGGCGGGAGCTAAAGCACCAATTATGTCAGCAAAAACGTTTAAGAGAATGCTAGAATCTGCAGATACAGCAGTATCAGTAATGAGAAAAGCTTAATCAGCCGTCATTCAATAAGCTTTGTCTTAGCTGCTGTTCTTTATCTACGTCAACTCTTTGTTCAGTTTTTCTGATATTTTTACCGCCATCTTTTATTTTGCCAAGACCATATCCTGCTGCCGCGAATAGGCTAGCTGCTCCGGCTAAGCGTAAGTTTTTAGAATTCTTTGTACCACCAGCAATTGCTCTAGCCATATCTCCACCACTTTCTAAAAGTTCTCTAGTTGCGCCTGATGATTTTTCTAAATGTGAAATAAGTTTTGTAGCTGATTTTTCTACAAAGTTATCAGCAGATCCTGGAGCTTTGCCAGAAGCATTTGTTAATTTGTTTAACATTCCAACAGCTTTTTTGGTAACAGGAGCAGGTTCTGCAGAGGCAAGTCTTTGTGCTCTTTTTATATTGGCATCTTCAAACATATCTTCAACTAAGTCGTCACGAGATTTTTGAAATTTATCTTTAATTTTTCCCTGTATTGTTTTCATTGGACTAAGCTTTTTCCCAATAAGATCTAAAATATCTTTTCCCTCAGGACCAGTAGTAGAACTAGCAGGTTTAGATTGATCTTTAGGAACCACGCCGACTAAAGTGGTAGGTTCAGATTTGTTGCCAGTATCTGTGCTACCTAAACTAGTGTCATATTTTACTGCAAGTTCATTATCAATTGGGTCCATAGAATAACCTATCTTTTAAAATAACTAAGCTGAAGTTAAACATCTTCTTGAGCAATAGAGCTCATTTTGGTTCTCATATACTATACCACGACCAGTTTTTTTTGAGCACTTTGGGCAGATATGAAAAACGCCTTTTCCACCAGCCATGTAAAACGTGGCTTTACCGGGCAGTACCGCTTGTGTTGTTTTGTTACTCGAATTGACTTTTGCTGGTTTCTTGCCGGCCATGGTGACTCCTTCGATATTTAGGTTATATCGGAATAGTAACCAACTATTGGCCAAATGGAGCGGCTGAAGGGAATTGCACCCTCACACCATGGATCGGAAACTCATGTACTCTACTGTTAAGTTACAACCGCAAATCTAGTCTATAAACCAATTAGCTTGGAGGTACTGATTTATCTTGGATTCCTGCTTTAAACCGACCGTTAACGATCTTATTAACAGCTTCTAGGGTATTCAAAAACTTAGAGCCATAATCAATTGAAAGCTTGATATCCCAGATAGCATCTGTAATTTTTCGAGCAGAAACATTTAAATTTTCATTTGGTATTGAATCTTTTTGTAAAGCTTCATAAATTTCTTTATAAATTTCTGTATATCCCATATGGTTATTCCTATTCAAGTTCTAGATCTATCTTTTTAAATGCATCCATCTTATTCCAATCGACAGCAGTGGCTTTTTCAAGCTTTCCATCTGTAAATTTAAGATCATATTCTAGCCAGTACCTAGCATCTTCTGACGGAATCTTAATATAAGTATAGCATCTCACATGCTGGTGAACGTAGCATTCGTTATATTGGTCGCCAACTTTATTGTACATGAAACCATCTTTATCTAGATAGTAAACATCTAGCATGCATTCAAAGTCTTTAGTCTGAAAGTTGTCAGCGGCTATTGAATTGATTATAAAAACCCTATGCTCATCGGTCGCATTTTCTGGCATAGGTAAGTCATAGTTCACATCTACATAGTCAAACATTCCCATGTGGTCATTATAGCATATGGAAAGAACCTGTTACTATATTGACATGGAAAAAACAAACGAAGACATTATAGGTCGACTAGACATAAACGATATAGAAGCTATTCTAGACACTGAGCCAACAGATCCAAACGAACTAATCCATTCGGTAACAAATTCTTCTGATTCGATCTTTACGTGGGACTACTCATTGACGCGTCCACCACTGCGCAAGTTGTACGAAAAAGCGAAGACTGGTCAGTGGAACGGCGAAACAGATCTACCGTGGGAAACAGAAGTTGATATTGAAAAAGTAATAAAAGAAGACCAAGCTCTAATCGGTGAAGGCATTGATAGATCTGCGTATATAGGTACTCCACTTGAAAAATGGGGCGATAAAGAATCACTTGAGTTTGGTATTGAAGGACGTCGCTGGATGTTGTCGCAGTTCTTGCATGGCGAACAGGGTGCACTTATTTGCACGGCGAAAATAGTAGAAACAGTTCCTTGGTATGACGCAAAATTGTATGCCAGCACACAAGTCGTCGACGAAGCTCGTCACGTAGAAGTCTTTGCTAAATATTTGAATGAAAAAATTGGTGGCATGTATCCCGTCAATCCTCATTTGCGCATGTTGTTGGATGATATTATTACTGACAGCCGCTGGGACATGACGTACTTGGGTATGCAGATCATGGTTGAAGGGCTTGCACTTGCGGCTTTTGGTTACATGCATCAACTAACTAATGAGCCATTGCTCAAGAAGCTCTTACGCTATGTAATGAGTGATGAAGCGCGTCACGTTGCATTTGGCGTTCTCAGTCTAAAAGAAGTTTACGAAGACATGACAGATGCAGAGATCAAAGACCGTCAAGAGTTTGCTTTTGAAGCAAGCATTCGTATGCGTGACCGCTTCTTGCAACAAGAAGTTTGGGAGCGCATGGGTGTCAAGCCACGTGATGTTGTGCCAATCACCATCAATGACCCAACTCGCAAGTTCTTTCAGCAATTGTTGTTTGCCAAGATTGTTCCTAACTGCAAAAAGTTAGGTTTGCTCGATCGCAACGACAAGTGGCTGCGTCATCGCTTTGAAGAAATGGATGTCATCCAATTTGAAGATCATGAGGACACAGGCGAAGAGTTCACCAAGTTTGAAATTGGTGCGCCACTTGCCACTGTTGGCGAATAGCCTCTAGCGCATGGCAAGGTTTGGTCGAGTACTAACAGCAATGGTTACTCCGTTCGATAAGAACGGAGTACTCAATCTGGATGGTGCAAGACGACTTGCAAAATGGTTGCAAGACAACGGCAACGATGGCCTCGTTATTGCGGGTACGACGGGTGAGTCGCCTGTACTCACCGACGATGAGCGCTTAAGTTTGTTTGCGGCAGTTGTCGAGGCCGTCACGATTCCCGTTATTGCCGGCACTGGCACCAATGACACTGCCCATTCGGTGAACTTAACCAAAGAGGCAACGATGTTGGGTGTTGCTGGCATCTTGGCTGTGACTCCTTATTACAACCGTCCATCACAAGCTGACAAGATCGGAAGA
>OFRA01000285.1_pt1 | contig 13275 bp, 6 predicted proteins | sample 1543001 | NCBI WGS metagenome assembly OFRA01 (sample SAMN07774221, study PRJEB24372) | wastewater metagenome | isolation source: Lake Maggiore Verbania | place: Italy: Verbania | collected 2015-12 | reverse complement strand
CTTGTGCCGCTGCCGGTATTATCATATACCACTCTTTGCCCCGTGCTAATTTCTGCTGCAGCATTAAAGTTGAGGCTTTCGGCATAATCAGTTCCATTTACAGAACCTGCTGCTTTAATATTTGTAATACCTATTTTAACTTTTGTATTTGCTTTGTTACCTACACCAATTGTTTCTATTTGGAAAAGGTCATATCTTTCACCACTAATAGTTTGTGATTTAATCATTGGTGTCAATGCTTCTTGTGCATCTATTGAGAAATTTTGGTCTCCAACTAAATTAACACTTGCAGATACCGTTTGTCCAAATTCGATTCCGTGCTCCTTAAAGAAACCATATACATATCCACCTTTAGCACCTCTTGGATTAGTTCCGAATACAGATTCAATATCATTTGTATCTTCTGGATCTAATGATGAAGTTCCTGCGTAGTTTGTAGAACCTGTCACAAACATTACAATATCACCATTACCCAACAAACCATTTCCTGCTGTAGTTGCTGCTGAACCACTTAACCCCGTTTCTAAAGTATTGTTATGAGTTGGGAAAATTATACCAACTGATGCTGATACTAATCCTGTAGTTTGTCCTGCTGAACCAGAAGTTATTGTTAATACTAATGGGTTTTGTGCAGTATATCCGTCAACACCTACAACTCTACAAATGGTAGTAGTTCCTGCTTCTCTTAAATAATTTTGTACCGCTAATGGGGTATAATATGTTCCATCTGCTGCACCAAATAATTGTTGAAATTCGGCTTGCGAATTAACAATTGTTGGAACTGCTGGTCCTTCTAAAAACGGGCCAATGAATGCTGCTCCGATTTCTGCTACACCTTGTTGTAAGAATGAAAGGTCGTTTTCTTTTGTGAATACGCCTGGTGATACTAATTTCTCTGCCATTTTATATAGTTAATTTTTAAAAATTTGTAATTCTCAATATAAATATAATATTTTAATCCAAAACAACAATTATGGTCGATATGTTGGTTGAAAGTGATTATAAACATTTGTAATATCTGTGGATGATAAAACCGTATTATAAAACAATACCGGTCCTAATTGACATTTTGCGTAATTATCTGCTCTACCTAATTTTATATCATATGAAGTTGTTGCTGCAAATGCTGAAACTGTTCCTGTTCCCACACTGCTACCATTTAAATAATACGTTATACCAGCTGCTGCCGAAACCGTCACTGCCACCATATGCCATGTATTCAATGCAGGTGCAGTAAATGTTTGGACAGTATTTGAAACCGTTCCTCTTGTAGTTGAAAAATGGAAACCATCCCAAGCAGTTGCACCACTACTATATAAGTAAAAATTATAATCTCTGTCAGCACCTTCTTTGGAAAATAATCCACCATATGTTGCACCTTGATTTGCAGTCTGTCTTACCCATGCAATAAATGTAATTGCCGATGTATCAAATTGTGTTATACCGCCATTAATATTTGAATTACGGTCTTTAAACCAAAATGAATCACTACCATTTAATGTCCAATATTTATCGATTCTAGTTGCTCCATTATTGTATGCCGGATTAGTACCAGTGTATCCTGCCGAATTTTGTACGCCGGCCGGTCTTACCCCCGTATTATATCCTGAAAGGTCTAACCAATCCGTTGTTGCTGTACCATTGGTTGATGATGCTTTCGATGGGTCTAAATACATTCTTAATCCCGATGCTGGTATTGCTGGTTGTGTTGTTGTACCTTTATTATGAGAAATTGTTTTATTTGCTAAATATACGTCGGCTTCTTCCACATTTATAGTAACAATTTCTACATCTGAATTGACAATTTCAATATCATAAATTTCTACTTCTGATATTCCACCGATTTCATCATAAGTTACTATTAAATCACCAGGAAGAACATCCTCTATATTTTTAAATTTATATTTTTCTATTTCACTATCCCAAACATAAACTGGGTGTGTTCCTGTTGCTTTTATAAATCCATTATTAATATCATAATATCCACTAGCAAAGTTAAATACTAAATCTGCAACAACTACATTTTGTGCTGAACCTGATACCGATTCTTTCATATAAAATCTCCAATCAACTTGGTCACTTTCTGGACTTTGATTTTCATCAGGCAATTCATCAGGAACCCATGCTCTAATCTGGTCTCCAACTACTAAATCTTCTACATTGATTTCTGTACCATCTGCTTTTGTTATTTTAGTTCCAAATAATAAACAGAAATCAGGTTGGTTAATTGTATTATAAACATCTACTGCGTATAAAGTTTTTGTAGTTTTTGCACCATAATTTGTTGCTGCTAAATTATATCCATCAGCATATCCCATTGTTAAAACAGCAGACGCTTCAGAATATGTAGATTGTGCAATGGATGCCGGTGTAATAGGAATTATAGTAGGACCTGTACCAAACGTATTAGAACCTGTACTGAAATTTACATTATTAAATGAACAAGTAAAGTTTGCTAATTGTTGTTGTACTTTTGAATAAAATAAAGAACCAGTCGATGCAAATGAAAATTGTGCATTTTCTGTTGTGCTCTCTACTATATAAGTAAATGTCGGCGGTGTTACGGTTACTGCATCTGTTGCAAATCCTAATAAACTTGCATTACTATTTGCACTTGCTCCTGCCAATCCTCCTAAAGAAACTGCTCCTGGTCTTGTCGAACCGCTTACTGCTCTATATAAGTTACCTAATGATAAGTTAGTTCTTGCCATGTATTAATGATTATAATCTATTATAAATATCTAAAAGTTTTTGTTTCCACACCTCTTTGTTTGAAAAATGTTCTATCATCCAATTTTTTAATTTTTCAAACTCTCTTTTACGGGTTTCGTAATCATCTTTACAAATCGTTTCGTAGGTCTGCTCAAATGATTCCTTGTCAAACGCTTTGTATTTATAATCAAGTGGAACATACCATTTTTCATGTAAGATTGGAAGTTTACCCCAATCAACTGCTTCAAATATTCCATATCCGAATGGTTCATATTCAAAACAAGAGTGAGATATCCCCCAATCAACTCCGTAGAACCTTTCTTTATGTTTGTAATCAAATTTGTAAACTTTTGATTTTTTGAATCTGTATCCATATTTTTTTCTGTAATATTTGTTAAAGGTTTCTGAATTTGTAAATATGATAGAATCCAATCCATCAATATATTCTACATTTTTTCTACCTTCTGCTCTTGCAGCAAATCCTATTTTAGTACTATCTTTTAATTCCAATTTTTGTGAAAATTCGTAATAATTGGAAATATGATGTAAATTTTCTGTTTGATAAGGAAAGTGATATAATCCTACCCAAATTTTATTTTTAATTTTATTTATTAATTCCGTTTCCCATTCCCAGTTTCCATACCAATGTAAATATTGTTCTTTACTCATTTGACCTATCATTGATACTTTAGTCAAATTATGAAATACAATAGAATCTATTTTTTCTAAATTATTGTGTATTGCTGTTGTAGGAGTGTAATGGCCGTGGAGAATATGTATTTTTCTTGCTCCTTTTAGTATTCTATCAATTTCCAATTCATTTGTTTCCCAAATATGGTCTACATCAATAGGAAATTCTTCGTAATTATCTGGCTTTTTTCTATGGAATAGAAGAAGTGGTTTCACTTCTAAATGAGGTGCCACTTCTTTTATCCAATTTGTTACCCATATATCTGCTCCGCTGTTGAACCAAGGGCCTCCAGCGGTTGTGTAATAAACATCATACATTAATTATAAACCTTTTAAATATTATTTAGATTTACAATTATCGCATTTACATTCGTAATTATCTAAATCTATTCTTAATTGTTCAATTTGTAATTGTTGTTCTTTGATTGCTTCAACTAATAATCCCACCATTTTTGAGTAATCAAGACCCAAATGACCATCTTCTCTTTCTCTTACTACTTCAGGTAAAACTTCCTGAACTTCTTGTGCTATTAAACCTGTATTAGGAGTTGTTTTTGTCACTTCATTTACATCTTCATTCCAAGTCCAAGTCACACCATTCAATTTAGATACTTTATCTAAAGCGTTTGGAATTAATTGAATATTAGATTTAAATCTTCTATCTGAAGAGAAAAATGCTGTAATATCACCTGTTGCAGTTATAGCTCCGTTGATTGTTAATCCTGCGAAAGTAGGACTTGATGAAGTTGCTACTGCTTGTCCAATTGATATTGTTACTGCTCCCGTTGCTCCACTTACAGTTACACCTGTTCCTGCCACATTTGAAGTTACACCTGTGTTTGTAATAACAGGAGTTGAACCTTCACCAGTTGCCGTACCTACTGTGATACCGGTACCCGCCGTCATAGTTGCAACATAATCACCAGTTGTATCAGTTCCTAATGCTACTGAATTTGCTGCTACCGTAGTTGCAAATGATACGTTACTTAAATTAGTTACAGTACCTGTACCAGTTACATCTCCTGTTAAAGTGATAGTGAAATCTTTACCTTCTAAATCACTTAATCTTGTTAATGCAGAACCACTAAAAGTATTTAAATTACTTACTGAAGTATTTAAACTTGCAGTTGTAGAATTTAAATTAGTTATACTTACACCTTGTGAATCATTTGTAGTTTTAGCTGCTGATGCTGAACTAATTAATGAACCACTAACTACACCGATTTCAGTAAATCTTGTATTAGCTGAACCACTAAATAATTCTAAATTAGCCGTTTCAACTTCTAATGCTGATAATCTTGTTAATGCAGAACCACTAAAAGTATTTAAATTACTTACTGAAGTGTTTAAACTTGCAGTAGTTAAGTTTATGTTTGTTACCGAAGTGTTTAAACTTGCAGTTGTCGAATTTACATTTGAATTAAATACTGAAACATCAACTCCATCAACATTACCTGTCAATGTAATATTTCCTACAATATCAATTGCTTTGTTAATATCTAAAGTAGAGTTGGCATCATCCCAAAGAATACTTGCATTTGCACCACTAATAAAAATACCTGCACCATTTGCAGCTGCAGAGGATGTAGTTCCTGTTGCAATTTCTATTAACTTATCTTCTACTAAAAGATTTGAAGTGTTAAGTGTAGTTGTATCACCTTGTACTGTAAGATTACCTAATATAGTTAAATCTGCACCACTTAATGATAAAGCAGTTTTTAATGATGATGTATATGTATTTAAATTAGTTACTGAAGTATTTAAACTTGCAGTTGTTGTATTTAAATTAGTTACTGAAGTATTTACACTTGCAGAAGTTGTTTCTAAATTTGTGAATTTAACTGCGTTTGAGCCAGTCAAAGTTGCTAATGTACCAAATCTAGTTTCTACTGAACCTGTATACGTTGCTAATGTAGTAGATTTTGTATTTTCAGAACCACTAAACGTATTTAAGTTAGTTATTGAAGTATTTAAACTTGCAGTCGTCGAATTTATGTTTGTTACTGAAGTATTTAAACTTGCAGTTGTCGAATTTAGATTGGTTATCGAAACACTTGCTACCGATGCTGATGTAATCAATGAACCACTAACTACACCAATTTCAGTCAATCTTGTATTAACTGAACCACTAAATGTTTCCAAATTAGCAGTTTCAACTTCTAAATTAGTTAATCTTGTTAATGCAGAAGAACTAAATGTTTCCAAATTAGTAGTTTCAATTATTAAACTTGCAGTTGCAGAGTTTAAATTTGTAATACTTACACCTTGTGAATCATTTGTAGTCTTTGCTACTGATGCTGAACTGATTAAACTTCCACTTACAACTCCAATTTCAGTAAATCTTGTATTAGCAGAACTACTAAATAATTCTAAATTAGTGGTTTCAATTATTAAACTTGCAGTTGCCGAGTTTAAATTAGTTATAGATACATTCGATGAACCCGTTGCAGTTTCTAATGCAGTTAATGTAGCTGCACTTAATGATTTTACAACAGTTGTACCTTCTACAAATTTAATAGAACCTGTTGAAATATATAAATCTCTCCAAATTTTAGTCGCGGAACCTAAATCAAATGCGTTAGTTGTTTGTGGAATAAGTGAAGAACTTAAAGATGCTACAACATTTACAGTATCTGCTGATGCATCTCCGATTGTAATTGCTCCACCTAATGTTAAATTACCTGCTATATTTGCGTTTCCGGTAATATCCAATCCAGAACCTGAAATTGCTCCGAAGTTTCCGGTACTTCCTGTTCCTGTTGATGATAGTACGATGTCACCTGTTGCTCCACCTACTACTAATGTTCCTAATGTAGTATTTACATATGGTTCTCCGAATGCTAACGAACCTGATTGTTGTGCGGTTGTCCCACGTCTAAATTTAAGTGCCATCTAGTTTACCTTTTTTTTAGTACGTTATTGTATAATATCTATAAATATCTATTTATTTTCCAATTCCTTAACTTTTGCTGATAATTCTTTAATTGCTTCAATTAATAATGGAACTATTTTTTCATATTGTACTGCCTTATATCCATTGTCTCTATTTGTTACAATTTGTGGAAGGATTTCTTCAATTTCTTGTGCTATTACTCCCACATCGTTTCCTTTATGAGAATGTATTTCTTCATATCCTTCTTTCCAATCATATGTGTTACCACTAATAGATTCAACTTTTGATAATGCGTTTTCTATTGGAACAATATTTTCTTTCAAACGGATATCAGATGAATAGAATGCAGTAATATCACCTGTTGCTCTAACTTCACCCGCAACACCACTTGCAGCAGTTCCAAGTCCAATACAATGGAATTGTACATGTGCAGATGTATGAATATTTTGTGGTGTTGAAAGCGTTACATCTGCACTTTCTAATCCTGAACCAGCTACTGTAATTTGATTTGCAGTACCTGTAATTGTTTGAATATAATTGCCAGTAGTATGTGTTCCTAACGTTATTGCGTTTGAGGTTATTACTTGAGATGAACCTGATACAACTCCTGCAGGTAATAATGGTACTATTTGTGCCGATGAACTTACAATACTTCTACCTTTTGTTTCGTATGATGAAGTTGCTGTGTTTAAATTACTTACCGAAGTATTTAAACTTGCAGTAGTTAAATTTAAGTTTGTTATTGAAACTCCTTGTGAATCGTTTGTAGTTTTAGCTGCTGATGCTGAAGAGATTAAACTTCCACTAACAACTCCAATTTCAGTAAATCTTGTATTAGCAGAACCACTAAATGTATTTAATGAATCTAATATTCCAATTACTTGTGATGAACCACTTACTATTCCCGATGGGATAGAACTAATACTTGCGTATGTAATTTGTGAAGAACCACTTACTATTCCACTACCACCTAAAACTTGTGAGGAACCCGATACAACTCCCGAAGGTAATAATGCAGGTATTTGTGCTGCTCCACTTACTATTCCAGATGGGATAGAAGAAATACTTGCATAAGTTATTTGTGAAGAACCACTTACTATTCCACTTCCTCCTAATATTTGTGAAGAACCACTTACTATACCTCTACCATTTGTTTCATAAGATGAAGTTGCTGCTTCTAAATTTGTTATTGAAGTATTTACACTTGCTGATGTTGTATTCAAGTTTGTTATACTTACACCTTGCGAGTCATTTGTTGTCTTAGCTGCTGATGCGGAAGTAATTAACGAACCTGTTATAGTTGATAACGCCGTATCATATGCGGTAAATCCTGTCGTAGATTGTAAAGTAATTTGAGATGAACCTGAAACCACACCATTTGTTGCGTTAATTACACCATTAAATGATGTTGCAGTTACCGTTCCTATTGTTGTAAGTGAGCCAGTAACTTGTACTGAACCCGTAAATTGTTGAACATCAATTAATTCATCACCAAATTTATTTGAACCACTACTAAATACAACACTTGCTGTTTGATTAACGGTTGTTAAATTTATAATAGTTAAATCTGTAATCGTAGTTCCACTTAATTGTGAAGAACCCGAAACAATTCCAGCCGGGATAGAACTAATACTTGCGTATGTAATTTGAGATGAACCGGAAACTATACCTCTACCTTTTGTTTCGTAAGATGAACTTGCTGTGTTTAAGTTAGTTACTGAAGTGTTTAAACTTGCAGTTGTCAAATTTATATTTGTTATTGAAACATTTGCTGCTGATGCGGAACTGATTAAACTCCCACTAACTACACCAATTTCAGTAAATCTAGTTTCTGCTGATTGAGTAAATAGATTTTGGTTTGCGTTTGCAATACTTGCTGCACTTGCTGAACTAATCAATGAACCACTAACAACTCCAATTTCAGTTAATCTTGTATCAACACTTCCTGATTTAGATTCTAAATTATTTAATCTACCATCCTGTGTATCGTTTGTAGTTTTAGCAGTTGATGCTGATAGTATTAAACTGCCCGTTACTACACCTATTTCTGTAAATCTATTATCATATGAACCTGTTAAGGTCGCTAATGTAGTAAATCTTGTACTAATATTAGAAAATTGAGATGATACGTTTCCAGGATCAACAGATGCTGTCAATGTATTAAACTCTGAACGTAAAGCTGTGAACGATGCAGTCAACGTAGATGATGATATGAATAAACTAGCCGTTGCATCGTTTAGTTTGGAAATACTAATATCTTGTGCATCATTTGTAGTTTTTGCGTTTGATGCTGAAATTATTAGTGAACCCGTAACAACTCCTATTTCTGTCAATCTCGTATTAACTGAACCAGTATGAGTTGCTAAATTACTATTTTGTGTAAGTTGTGATGAACTAAATCCATTTAAATTAAGTATAGATAAACTGAAACTTGATGATGCAGCTTCTAAATTATCAAGTCTACTATCAACAGAAGTAGAAAAAGTTCCCTGTAAATATGATGCAGTTGATTCCAATACCACAACTCTGTTCTCATGGTTAGATGCGGTTGATATTAATGAACCACTAATAGTTGCTACTGCTCCAAATCTTGTTTCAAAAGATGATGCTGAATTAATTAAACTTCCTGATACTACACCTATTTCTGTTAATCTTATATCAACACTTCCTGATTTAGATTCTAAATTAGTTAATCTATTAGTTACCGATGATGAATAAGATGCTACACTTGCACCATTTAAACCAACTAATGTAGATGAACTTATTGAACCAATGATTCCCAAGTTAGTATTAAATAAAACTCTAGTATTTGAGTTATCCCAACTCATTGTTACGTTTGCACCTGCTATTTGAACACCTGCTCCATCTGCTTCTGCCGATGTTGTTGAACCACTTGCCAAAGTTAATGTTTTATCTTCAACAATTACTTCGTTTGTATTAAGTGTGGTTTGTGTTCCTTGAACCGTCAAATTTCCATAAACAGTCAAATTTTGCCCACTCACATCCAACGCAGTTTTAAGTGATGCGGTATAATCATGAACCGAAGCACTACTAACTTCAAGTGCAGTTAATCTACTATTTTGATTTGTATTAGTAGTATCATTGGAACCGGTATAACTTGCTAATGTAGACCATCTTGTATCATACGAACTTGTTACACTTGCCAATGTTGTATTTCTTATTTCTAACGATTGACTAGTTTGATTTAGATACCAAACACTTGTAGAAACTGCAGATGCTGATGCTATTAAGCTTCCACTTACAACTCCAATTTCAGTTAATCTTGTATTGACAGAAGCTGTATAAGTTGCTAAAGTTGCACTTCTTATTTCAAAAGATGATGCGGATACTATTAAACTTCCCGATACTACCCCAATTTCTGTCAATCTAGTATTAACTGATCCAGTATAAGTTGCTAAATGAGAATCTTTATTAAGTTGTGATGAACTAAATAATTCTAAATTTAAAACAGAAGTATTTAAACTTGCAGTTGTTGTATTTAAGTTTAAAACAGAAGTATTTAAACTTGCAGTTGTTAAATTAATATTAGCAGTTGCTGTATTTAAATTTGAAACGGAAGTGTTTAAACTTGCAGTTGTTAAATTTAAGTTTGAAACGGAAGTATTTAAACTTGCCGTTGTTAAGTTTAAATTTATAATGTTTACATCTTGCAAATCATTTGCTGTCTTTGCAGTTGATGCAGATGCAATCAATGAACCCGTTATAGTTGATATAGCGGAATCGTATGCAGAAAAACCATCTGTACTTCTTAATACTATTTGTGATGAACCCGATACAATTCCAGAAGGTAATAATGATGGTATTTGTGCCGAACCTGATATTACACCATTCGTTGCAGCTATTGCTCCCGATATTGATGTTGCATGGACTTCTTTCCAAAGTTTTGTAGAAGAACCCAATGCATATGTATTTGTTGGGTTTGGAATTAAATTTGAAGTAAACTCTCCACCAGCAGTAATTGTATCGTTTGATGCATTTCCAAGAAATAGGTTTCCAGAAATTGCAACATCTCCACTAAAATATGCAGATGATGCGGTTATATCTCCTGTTAATCTAATATTTCCATTTGCAGGTACATTTAAAGGTAATAGTGTAACTGCGTTTCCTGAACCGCTTCCGAATTGAATAGAACCACTACCTTGATGTAAGTATAATTCCGCATCGGCAATTGTTGAATAATTTGAAGTACCTTTTCTTAATGTAAATATAGCTGCCATCTAATGTCTTTTCTGTTTTGTATAAATATCTTAAATATTAAAATCTAAATCTCCTACTACCGTTATATATTTTGCTAAATGCATATAGTTTGCTGTTATACTTCCTGTTGTAACATTTATAGCAGATGAACTAATTGATATGTGTGTATTATTACCAATTAAAACATCAAATGATCCTGTTCTAGCGATAGCTTGAGTATTACCGGTACTATCTTCTATAAAGTTTACGGTGCCGGCAGCATTTGGGTCTAAATTAAAATCAAATGTATTTGGACCAGCTGCTACTCCAACTTCCGTTCCATTAACTAAAAATGAACCCGTTATCGAAACGGAACCTGTGAATTGGTGTGTATCATCTATCGTATCACCAAATTTAGTAGAACCACTTTGGAATAATACCGATGAAGAAATTACCGATATATTGAATTGCCTTGCATTAACTACTCCTAAAACGGTTAAATCGTTTGTTATAGTTTGAGAACCACTTAATATTAAACTTCCACTTAATAATGCGGAACTACCGGTGATATCTCCACTTACATCAATATCACCTGCACTTATAATATCGTTTGTTACATATAAATCTCTAGCTATATTGGCATCTTGTAAAATTGATATTTCACCAAATGAGCCCGTTTGTGTTAATCGAATCGAACCCGTTGTAATCGAGTCCGTTGTTACAATAGTTTGAATAGAATCCGTATTGCCAGAACGCTTTATAAATAATTTACCATCGTATGTATTTACTGCTATTTCACCAATATTAAGTGAACCAGTATCGGGTACTTTGCCAGGCAGCGCAGAACGCTTAAGTATAATGCTTTGAGCCATATGTATGGACGGTCTTTAAAATTTATAACAAAAGGTAGTATATACTACTTTAATAAATATATCAATTATTAAATAAAAAACCCTTCCGAAGAAGGGTATTTTAATATTATGTAAAAATAGTTAAAATTGACCAGCATCTATCGTTGCAAATTGAGCTGCTATTGAAGAACTGAATGATAGTATATCACCAATACCATATAAAAATGTACTTCCTGTTGTAAAAGTTGCAAATGGTGTTTCATTATATCTAAACTCTACCGCTGTTGGAGTAGTTGCTACTTTATAAAGAGAACCACTAGCTTGTATGAATCCAATACTTCCCGCAAATGGTTCCGAATTGAAATCAAAATCATCCGGTCTCATTGATGCAGTTACCCCTGTTAATTGAGAACCATTACCTTTAAATGAACCCGTAAATATTGATGCTGAAACTGCTCCTAAAACATCTATACTACCATTTGTAATAATATCTCTTGTAACATATAAATCTTGTCCAATATTTGCATCATATGTTATACTAGCTTCACCAAATGAACCTGTACCGGTGAGTGTAATTGAACCGGTAGTCGTTGAGTTAGTCGAAACTAATGTTTCAATTGATTGAGATGAGCCGGATTTATGTAAATAAACCTTGCCATCATATACGTTTATACCTAACTCACCTACTAATAATGAGCCTGTATCAGGAACTTTTCCTGCTATGAGCGACCTTCTATGTAATATATTCTGAGCCATATTTTTTGTTAGAAATTAGGTTATTTGAATTAAAAACCCCCTCATTGAGAGAGGGTCTTTGGTTTAGAATGAGCCGCCATCAATTGTGTTACTCATTATAAAATCAGTACCATTCCATTGTAATAGGTCTCCCGATACACTTCCTGTTGGTACTAAATCCAAATTACCATTTGTATTTCTAAATGCTATTCTCTTTGAATTACCTGCTGCCGTTCCTAAATTCACCGATGCAGTTACTGCCGGTGCAATCAGTGCTACCGAAGAAGTAAATGCTGTTGTTGAGTGTTGATATACGAAGTTTGCATTTGCTCCAGCTACTTCAAATCCTGCACCATCTGCGGTTGCTGATGATGTTGAACCACTTGCTAATGTTATTAATTTATCTTCAACTATTAATGTTGCGGTATTTAATGTTACAGTATTACCTTGTACTACCAAATCACCACCTACTACCACATCACCACTCGTAGTTACTTTAGCGAAAGTTACGTTATTAGAAGTACCTAATCCTTGTATTGTGCCTGTACCTTCTAATGTAGTTAATCTACTTGCAGCATTTGATGCCGATGCAATTAATGAACCACTAACTACACCGATTTCGGTTAATCTCGTTAATACAGAACTACTATGTGAGTTTAAGTTACTAATTGAAACATCTTGTGAATCATTTGTAGTTTTTGCTGCTGATGCTGAAGTAATTAAACTTCCACTAACCACACCAATTTCAGTCAATCTTGTTAGTACCGAAGAACTGAATGAGTTTATATTTGTTATTGAAACTCCTTGTGAATCATTTGTAGTCTTTGCTGCTGATGCTGAACTTATTAAACTTCCACTAACAACACCTATTTCCGTAAATCTAGTTTCTGCTGATTGAGTAAATAGATTTTGGTTTGCGTTTGCAACTGCTGCTGCCGATGCTGAACTAATCAATGAACCACTTACTACACCGATTTCAGTAAATCTCTGATTTGCAGAACCTGTAAATGAATTTAAAGCGTTAGTCGATTCGTTTGAACTCGTAAATGAGTTTAATGCTGCAATTGAAGTGTTTACACTTGCAGATGTTGTATTTAAATTTGTTATTGAAACACCTTGTGAGTCATTTGTTGTCTTAGCTGCTGATGCGGAAGTAATTAACGAACCTGTTATAGTTGATAACGCCGTATCATATGC
>OFRA01000283.1_pt1 | contig 13312 bp, 15 predicted proteins | sample 1543001 | NCBI WGS metagenome assembly OFRA01 (sample SAMN07774221, study PRJEB24372) | wastewater metagenome | isolation source: Lake Maggiore Verbania | place: Italy: Verbania | collected 2015-12 | reverse complement strand
TTTATTGTTATTACATTCTTTACATATATTACGATTCTTGATAAATAATGATAGTAATTTGCTCATAATTTGGCTGCCTCTATAAACATTTGATCTATTTCCTCAGGTGACTTGCCTAATGCTATTAATACAGCATCAACTAAAGGATGATTGCGCTCTACAGTTGTCGAATAATCCCACCAAATTCGATTCTCTGGTGTTGTAATAGCTGCTTCGACTTCATCAAGAAGTCCAGCATCTAAAAGCGCCAGTCGTGCTTGTCGCATTGTAATAAAATTAGGAACATTTTTGGGCGATGAAAAATTAAAACCATCCCAGTAGTCTCCTATATTTACCAGTTCAGATGGTTGCATCTCTATACCTTGAATCTTGCCAACAGACTCTATTGTATTTGTGACGATTGAATTCTCAATTACTGCGTATCTCATAACATCACCACCAAAAAATTCTAACATAACCAGAACCGCCAGCACCACCTGCACCTGAAGTGCCAGATGATCCTTCTATTCTTCCTCCACCTCCGCCACCGCCGCCGAGAAATCCAGTACCACCTGCCCCAGCAACTCCTGATGCAGCAGCTCCACCTCCACCGCCCCCAGGACCACATATGCATGGAATATTTAAAAAGTATGGACTTTTGATTGCTGAACCTCCGTTTCCTGCAATTACACCAGCAACTCCTGCAGTTCCTACAAATCCTCTTCCACCCGCTCCACCACCATAACCGCCTCTGCTTGCACCACTCCCACCAGAAGCAGCCGTTGCAAATGATGCATTAGTACCAGATGTGCCTGTAGTTCCTCCTTGCTGGCCTGAATTCCCACCTCCACCACCACCACCACCACTAGCACTTAATATATTTCCAAATGATGAATTACCGCCGGAGGTGCCAAAGTTTCCAGATTGATTACTACCAACTCCTAAACCACCTGCGCCTCCAGCACCAACCAAAACAGTAACCATAGAAGGAAGTATAGGTGTAAAAATTACTGCCAAAACACCACCGCCTCCGGCAGAACCGCCTAGTCCGCTGGCGGTGGCGGTGTTCGCTCCGCTTCCTCCGCCGCCACCGCCTCCGCAGGCTTCAATATAAAAAAACCTAGCTAATGGATCAGGAACAAATACGCCAGAACTTGTGAATAAATTATTATTTGCATTATTTGGCATTTGAAAGCTGTTAGGAAACATTAGTATTGCCCACCGAAAGCAAATACAGTTACGTCTGTTTGTACTGTCTGAGAAATAAATAATTGATATGTAGCTGGTAACACTAAATTCGAATAATTTTTAGAGTAAACAAATGAATCCGTAGTATTTCCAGCCGTTATCGCTGCTACATCAATTTCATCAAATAAAAATGATGTAGTTCCATTGTATAGCCAAATAAATATATTTGATGATACGCTTGTTGTTTTTGATTTAATTACAATATTGTCAATTCGTGTACCGTTCGTGCTTGTTGCGGTTAATTGTACGCAGCCAGTTGTCCCTGTTATATTAGTGCGAGCTGTTATAGCTGTTGCTGTAGTGAGCGTAGCAATGCCCACAATGGGGGACAATGGAAAGATAGGTTGTATATTTGCAGCCATCGTTAAAAGCCTCCTTGATTATTATGTAAATATATGGATATTGCGGCTGGAGCGACCCAGCTTATAGTTGTACCATCTGAGGATAAAAATTTACCAGCATCTCCAATAACTGTTGGGATAGTTGCCAATATGCTCCAGTTTGTTGTGTCTAGTGATGGATCAGTTGTTCCTGCACCTGCTGTTTTGCGTCGGTAATTTTGAAAGTTAATAGGTGAGAATCTGACATTACCAATGGCATATGTTGTGCCACTAACCCATATTGTTGCTGTTGAGCTTGCTGCTGCCGCTGTTGCGCTGGCTGCTGCATTATTCGCTTGTGTAGTTGCCAGTGTTACTTGAGTGGCAGCTGATACTTGCTTTGCATTAACATCAGCCTGTAAAGCATTAGCCTCTGTGACAAAGGTGGGCAAAGCTGAAAGTAATGCATCACCTTTCGCTGCAAATGTTGAAGGAGATGCTCTATCTGGTGGTGGAGGTAAAGCTGTAATGGCCATTTTAAGTAAGTCCTTCTATTGTCAGGGTGCAATAGCTTAATGTTGGATAAGTAATGTCAATTTCGAAGTCTTTATAAAACCCATAAACAATCAAGCTGGTGTATAAATTATCTGCCCCTATCCATACTATAGGTGTGCTTCTATACATTGCCAAAACTGCTAAGAGATCATCAATAATTAAACCTGATATCGCTAAGTTGACACTCATTCGTTTTGAATAAGATCGTTTAACAATGGTTGTATTTCCAAATGCATCGACAGTTTTTATTGAATAATCGGTAATACCAGCTTTTGCTCCATACTGAGTTAATCCCATCTCGTAATAGTTACCTATTACGCAATTCCCACATTTTGCTGTTGATGATGCGTTAATAATCGATATGGTAATAACACTGTTTGAATACGGTGGGATGTCTTGAAAAATAATGTCCGTTTTATTCATTATCGGATCGAAGAAGTAACCATACCAATCAATAATATCTATCCCAGTCACCATGCTTTCTGTTTTTGAATAAACATTAACGCCTAGCACTGTCATATTCACCGTAATTGATGTCGCATCAACATTCATGAGTGCTAATGCGTTAAAAATTTGTGATGGTGTTAATACTACCGTTAGTGGTGTTGCTATTACGGTTTGCGTACCCCAGCCAGAATCAAACATGAGCCATTTGTTAGTGGCACTAACCTCTAACCACTTTGGAGTTGTGCCTGTTAAATTAACATCTGGGCTAAAATTGGTATTGGCCACTAAGCACTCATAAATCTTGTGCGTACTGACTAAAATAACACGCGTACCTACTGTGTATGCTGTTGCACTTGACCATGCTGCATAATCAGTTTCTGGCGCTGTACTGGATGTCAGCATTGCGTTAGTAATAGCAATGGGTCGTATTAATTTCATGCTGCCACCGTTGAAATTGAAGTACCATTTTGGGTTACATCACGCAGTATCTTTGTCGTTGCTTTGGTATTGTTAGCAATAACCGCCTGTCCTGCTCTAATTTCTTCTCGGAGTGCTTTTACCTCCGCTACTAACTCTGAATTATCAACAAGAGATTTACTTTGTTGATTGCTAAATATTTTTGATGCTCCTGTTTTTTCAAGCTCTGGTCCGTTTTCACCAACCATTCTCCATCCGCCTTCATGATAACCACCACTCGCATAACCTCTGACTGCTTTGATTTTTGCGTACTCTGGTGAATCCATCATTGCTGTTGCAATGTCTGCAATAGATTGTCCATTATTTAACGAAGTATTCCAAAAGTTATAACCTGCCTCGTCTGGTTTTCTACCCAACAAAGTCGAATACAGTGACGCGACTGGATCGCCTGTTGCCATTGCATTAGCTGTAAACTCTTTTGATTTCACAAATCCCGCTGCTGTGTCGTTTATAGTGCTACCATTAGCTATTGAGTTATTCCAAAAATCTTTGCCACTTTGATCTGACGCCCTTCCTAGAAAGTTCTGATACATACTTTCAACAGGGTTTTGCCTAGCATTTAATACACTTAAATTAGCAGATAGATTAGTAATCGCTTCAGCAACAGACATCACCGCAATCGTCGTGCCGTTAATTGCATCAAGTTGATCTTGTGCGCTGGTTAAAATGGCATCGAGTCTTAGATTCTCAGCCTCGTTAGCAGTTTTAATTGCTTCCAGCTGTGATTTTGCAACATCTAATTGACTTTCTGCTTTTGATGTTTGCTTTTCTATTTCTCCTGATAAATAATTAATGTCATTAGCTGTTTTCAAAAAATCACGTTGGTAATCTATAAAATTTGAAAAAAGTTGTTCTGATGGCTTAGCAATTACCGATAGCGCATCATTTAATTGTGTTTCATCAATCGATTCAGCTTTGCCTGATCTAGCCATCTTAAGCGCACTTGCAATGAATGATTGTGCGTTTATTCTATTTGTAGATTCTGAACCAGCAGCTGACATTCCCCTTAACGAATTTTTTAAAGCATTACTTAGTGATGTTAATTTAGCGACTGATGAAGTCAAATTATTAATAACAAGCTGTGTACTTTCTATGTCAGCATTGTATTTTTTCGTTAGTGCTGTTTTTTCTTCCGTCACTGATTTTTGCAATACCGTCATCGCTTTCTTTACAGCATCTTCAGCACTGGCAAGTGCAGCTGCTCTGACTTTTGCCAAGTCCTGTTCAGCATAGATGAGGCGGTTAATTTTCGCATCTTCTTCACTTAAAGCTGCTAATTCTAATGCTCGTTTCTCATTAACGACCTGTTGCGACTTCCCTTGTAGCTCCATAAGTTGCCATGATAGATTTTGAGTTTTGTTAAAATCCTCCTGCTTATTAATCGCTTCCTGAGTCGCTCTCAGACTTGGCTCCATCGCATCAAGCTCTTTCTGCCTCGAGATAGCCAGCGCCTCGGCTGTACGTCCCTGCGCTCCCATTAGTTTAATTTCTAAAGCTCTGGATTTTGCCAAGTCCTGTTCGGAATATATTAGTCTCTGTAGTGGGCGCAAACTTTCATCCATTGCAGCCAGTTCAAGTTCTCTATTCCTTGCTAAAGCACCAGCAGTATTTCCCTGTGCTTCCATTAGTTTAATTTCTAAAGCAGCTTTAGCGGAAGCAGCAGCGGCAGCAGCTTTGGCTTCAGATTCTAATCCAGAATAATAAGTATCAGCAGCACCAGCCAGCTCTATCAACATACTGTATTGAGCTTGCCCTGCCTGAGTACTCATATCTAACGCTTCAATGACTTTTCTGTAATTGGCTCTTGCCTCGCCCATATATTGGATGGTAGATTCTGGAAATAACTCGGCAAAAGTGCCGTGAAGCCGCTCCGACAATCTCGCTTGCTTTTCTGAGTCTGTATAAAACTTATCATAAAAATCTTCAAATTGTTTTTGAAATTCCTCTAGCCCTCCTGCTGTTTGAACAATGGCATCACTTACACCAATCACATCATCTTTTAATAGCTTTAAACCTGATTGCTTTAAGGCATCCTGAACAAGAGTAACTTCAGAGACTATACGAACAGTCGTCTCCAACATACTTTCGCCTAACTTTTGATATTTACCTACGATATCTCCAAATATACTTGTTGTTAGGGTATCCATCATTGCTGAGATAACGCCATTTAACTTTTTAGCTGCATCTTCACCGCTTAAGCCCATAAGATTGACTCGCATGGCTGGGATGACAGCTGACATAACTCGTGGCATCAAATCAGTTTCAATGCTTTTACCTAGCGTTCCTGCAATACTGACAATCGTATCGCCTACTGAAGAAAATATATCGTTTAATGACTCTTGCATATCAGAACTTAATCCCTGATATTGTGTCGAATACTTAGTCTTACTTTTTTTAAATAATCCACCCGATGTATGTGTCTTAATATCGGCATATTGATAGCCGCTTACATTACCACCATCTATAACGCTTTGTAGCGATGTTGCATTTGTTCCTATGCCTTGACCAACTATAGATTGAGTAACTTTTCCACCAAAAAAGAAACTATTAATGGAACCCAATATCGATCCAATGACTGGTATTTTATTAAGCAGTAGTCCGGCTAATCCTCCAGTTAATAATGTCATAGTGACACTTTCTAATTGACGTGATTTAGCCGTTTGGAAATTCGCCATTCCTCCTGTTTGAAATAAATTATCTACAGTTTTTGAAATTCCATTTTGTAAATTATTTACGCCTTTGTTAATGCCTCTTAACTCAACATATTCTGAGGCATGTATATTCTTTAACAGATCATTTGTTTTGTTGATAGACTCTGAAACAGCTGATGGGTCGCCTAATACTGTTCCTGTTCCTGTGTCACTTGGAGGTGGTGTTGAAGAACCCGAGCCTCCACCTTTGCTCATTGCACCTAACCCTGCCATTAAAGCTAACATGGCAGCTACTCCAGCAAATCCTAACCAACCAGACTGAGCAAACATCTTGGAAGCTCCTTCTGCTATATTCTTGGCTGTTGCAACTGCTGACATTGCCATGTCTTTTATTCTCATGGCTTGTTGTGCAATATCTATAGATACTGAAAGAGCATGAAAGGCTTTTGCACCTGCTGATTTTTCAGAAAACATCTTAGACGCAGCCATAGCGACCTGCCTTGTTCCTGTCATCTGATCTTGTACGTTCTTGGCGTTTAAGGCTGCTTCTTCTTTGGCATATTTTTTAAAGTTTGCTGCTTTTTCTTTTGGGTCTGCAATGCTGTTATTGAGTAATTGATTTTTATTTAACTCAGCCATTGCTTTAGCATTTTCAGCCAATGAATCGGTCATTGTGGTTAATGCACCAGTCATTAAGCTGATACCACCCAATGCTCCATCAAATATGGCTGTGGTAATACCGCCTAAATCCTGAGTTTTTGTCTTTGCATCATCTAGTGACTTGTTATAGGCATCTAAGGCTGTTTTAGCATCTTCCTGTGCTTTCTTAGCTGCTTCTGCACCTGTTGTTTTATCAAATTGAGCCAATAAAGGTGCTTTGTCTTGTGCTGGTATAGGTATTTTTTGCCCATCCGTTCCAGTAGTTGTTAGCGTTGTTGCGTAATAATCTCTAGCTGATAATGTTGCTTTGTTATAACGATCAATCAGACTGTCCATTTCTGATTTTTCATCTTGATTGAGTTTCTTTTTTTGCTCTAGTGCTACACCTGCATCATATAGCGCCATTGCTTGTGCAATCATGGCTTTGGTATAGCCTTTTGATGCCAGCGTTGCTTCTTCCAGTTCTCTTGGTGTTTTTGATAGCTCAATGTTATGTAAACTTAAGCTAGTTACTGCATCATCATAAGATTTTGCTAGTGATGCTTCGGCTCTTGCTGCTGCTTTTGCTGCTTTTTCCTGCTCTTTTTTATTGCTTGTACTTGTTCCTGTCGCTGCTGTTTGAGCTGACATAGATTGTATTAATTTATCTTGCTCTACCTTTTCACTAGCAATAACACCAGTAAGTTTCTCTCTGAGCTTTATGTCTGATTCAATTTGATTTTTAACTACGGATGGATCATAGCCAGCTAAATCATCAACTAAACTGCCAACTGCACCATTTTTGCTATGGGCTGCTAAAGATGCTCTATTAGCTGAAAGTCTTGAATCAACTTCTGCTAATTTATCAGCACTTTTTATGGCTCCATTCATTTGCACATCTAGCCAATGGAGTGCTTCTCCTGCTGTTTGCACCCACTTTGCAATCATATTCTCTCTGGCATCATTTAGGATGTTATCCATAAATGCGCTCCATGTATCACCTAGATTGCTGATTGCTCCATTCATTGTCTTTGATTGATTAGACATTGCATCACCAAATTTGGTGTTGCCTAAATCAACTAAATAACCTTCAATAGCTTTGGCGTTATTTTTAACTTCTGTAGTAACGCCTTGAAATATGAAACTAACATTATCACCGCTTACTTTCGCTTTAATGCCGAACTCTTTTAATCGCTCAAATTCACCTGTTGTTGCATCTGCCACCGCTTCTATCATTTGCATGATTGGCTTTGCTTGGGCTGCTGCTGTATTACCGTATGATTTTAAGGCTTCTTCACTTGGCTTTAACCCTAAGTTTCCTAGACGAATAAATGCGGTTGTGACTTGCTGAACATCAAATGGAGTTTTTGCTGCAAAATCTTGAATAAACTTAAAAGCAATACCAGCCTTTTCGGCGCTTCCTGCTGTCGTTATCAGGCTTGTTCGTAGTGTTTGAAATTCTCTATTAACGTCTATTATTTCTTTGGCTAACATGCCAGCACCAATGCCAGCAAATAAACCTGTTAGTCCTTTTGTCGCTTTCTCTACTGCTGACATAGACTGCGCTGTTTTACCACCAGCCGTAGATAGCTTATCTAGCTCTACTGAGGCTTTTGTTACGTCTGTTGCATCGACTTTTATGCCAAGTGTTGCCATGTCCATCGCCATGCTATTTCTCCGCCTGTTGCTTCTGGTAATGAGTCAAAAAAACACCGTCTAGTTGCTTGATAATGATAATTTCTTGTGCTGTGACTGTTTTATTCATCAGTCTTTTCCATGCATCAATCTCTGTATAACTGAGCGGATTTAATGAGTATCCGTTACTTGTTCTTCCATCATTTAATTCTAAGAAATCACGCCAGATAAACTCCAATGTTTCTGGGAAAGGCACTGGTACAAGTTGCTCTGGCGTTATCCCTGTCTGTCTTTCCACCGATTCAAGGTGATGACGTAAGGAAGCCCCATCACCTTGTTTTTCACCTAATGCTAATTCGTTCTCAGCAAACAGCAATAATTCTGCTATTTGCTCTTGATAAAATTTGACATTAAGTCCGATGCTGCACTCACCTGATCTCTGACTTCAGGATTCATTTTGCATAGCTGTAAAGCCATTTCTTTTGAATACTCAACTGGCTTTCCACCATCGCTTAAACCTTTCCATCCGATGATAGTGATTGCAGCTAACTGAATACCAAAGGCTTCATCTTCTTCAACTTTGCGATAATCATCTTTGCCTTTCTTGGCTAACATACGCTCTCGATCTCGCATGTTATTAACTGCCTTTCTGGTCCACTCCTTTACTGTGTCAGCATGTTTGCCTAATACAGTGATAAAGAAGCCCTCGCCAATGCCTGTGGCTTCTGGAATGAACTCGAACTCATAACCATTTTCTGATGTACTTGATAAATCTAGGCTTGATAACTCCATGTTATACCGCCAACGAATCTTGCACAGAGATGATAGTTTGGTCGTTAGCTAAAGCTATACCACCAGCCATGTTGATTCGAGCAGTGAACGGATAAGTTCGAACAATCGCTTTGTCACCATCGTCTTTGCCGTCACCATCTAAAGTGACATTTGATAGACTGAAGGAAACAAAATCAGATGATGCTGTGCTGTTATCTTCAATGACCGCTATTAAATTAACCTGTGTTGCATTGTCAAATAGAGTTGAAAGCGTTGCATCTTGATATAGTGCAGTAAATGAACCTGATACTTCTATAGTTCCTCTTTGAATATCTGGTGCTACGTTTGAGCCAACTACAGCCCCCATGCCTGCTGCTTTACCGTCGATAGATAGCGTAATGCCAGTAATGTTAGTAACTGCTGCACCATTAACGATCAGAATGCCGTTAATTGCTGCTAACGGATTAGATGTAGATTCACCTGTTGGAGTAGTTAAGATACGTGTTGCACCTGTTGTTCTGTTCAAGCCCATACCTGAAACAGCAAAAGTTGCATTGCCTGTTGAAGGTAAGCCGATATCTAACTTGCCAAACATCACATCTGAAAACACTTCTGATTGAGAAATATCAGACTGCCAATCTTCAACTGTCCAATAGTCTTTTGTATGTCCTGTTATTGGAACGACTGATTTTTTTCCCGGCAATGCTAATGTGCAAGCAGTACCAGAACCAGTTGTCATGGTGCTACCGTTTAGCGTTTTGACGGTAATTACTGTATTGGTAATGTTAGTAATTAACAGATTTTTATTTAAACAGTCTGCGTTTAAACCTGTTGCTACGGTGATGCGAATAATATCGCCAATCTTGAAGCCACCGGATACTAATAAACCTGTGCCTGTTAATGTATAAGCACCAGCTACACCACCCACCGCTAACGCTAAGCCTGTTAATGAGGCTGTTGCACTAAAATCATCACGCAAAACTGATGCGATAACTGTTGAGTAAGTACCTGCTGATAACACACCGTTTAAAGCAGTATCGACTGAACGTAAGCCATGAGTTTTACCAGTCGATTGCTGATGTGATGCAATCTCGTTATTGGCGTAAGTATCTTTCTTTAGCGTGTTTGTTGATTGTTCACGTCTTAAAACTTGACCACCTGAGCCTGATGCTGCTGTTCCGAGTGCAGTCTGCTTTTTAATAGCGACCTGTTTGTTGATGCCTTGTGCAATTGCCATTGTTGTTCCTTATGCTGAAATGTAAGTGTGAAAACGAATACGAACAGGAATAACAAATCTATCCCCATCGTTGTAAGCTGGTTTTACCTCTGGTGTATGTGAAATTAAAATTCCGTTAGCCAATGCAGTGCCTCGTTTAAAAGTAGTTCTCAGCAACTCTGCTCTGGCTTCTGCCTGATTAGCACCGACTGATTGAGGGTAACAAAGATCAACTTGCAAGAAGCCTTGCTCTTGAAATCCTGCGCCCTTTTCCTGATTGTCAGGTTCTGCCAATAGCAAACTTGCTCGTTGGTAAGGCGTACCCACTAATGGTGTGAAGGGTACGTTTTGCCATGCTGTTGCTAAAGCTGGAGTCATGCCGTCTAGCGCTGTTTCCAGAGTGCTACGAATAGCCGAAATACTCATGGATTAACCTCTTGAGCTGCATGTCTGACAATCCCTTGATATTCTGATACGGTTAAGCCCACCATGCCATTTGGAGGACATTGCGAGCTATGCCCATTTTCAAGACGTATCGAGTACGGTAAATTATTAACGATATAGTGCAGCTTTCCTGCTGCTTCTTTCGGTACTTTGCCCATTAAATGAACTTGAGTTCCCTTGCCGCTTTCGTCATAAATATCCAGCGTTCCTGTTGGCATTTCACCAGTTCCATATTGCCAGTTACCTTTAAAACGCCCTGTGTCTACTGGTGATTTCTTAATAACGGAGCGCATCACATCAAAGACTATTTTGCGTGTCACCAAATCAACATTGGAATGACTCTTATTAACAAACTTGGATATGTCTAGTGCAAAACTGCCAGCCATTAAATTCCCCTGATATAGCACTCACACAGCACATTGATGCCTGATGGAGTAAGTAGCTTAATAAAAGTAATTGTGTAGCTTGTTGAGCCTACAGTTACCGTATCGCCTACATGTGGAGGTGTTACCCCAACCATAGATAGTAATAACTTTTGATCGCCTTGATGTATTAAAGTGCCATCAATGTCTTTTGCGCCTATTGGTAGCACTACACCTTTAACTTGCTGAGTTGATACCGTAACCGCTGCATTACCTGTGGCTGGGTTATAAGCTCCAATAGACTTTACTGAGAGCGTGACCGTTTGCCCATACTCACTCAATGAGCTATTAGCCACAATCGCCATATCAGCATAAAAGCTCACCTAAGCACCTTTACTTCTACACCTGAACCTGACTCAAAGTAAGGTGCAAGCATGGCTGTAATCGCTAAATACTGCGTTGATTGAGGAGAATATTTGTCATATTCCACTTCTATCACATCCACTTTTGTTCTAGTCTTTTGCTGAGTTGAATCGCTTAATAACTCACCTGTTGAGGCTCTTAAAGCTAACTCTGCACAGGCATTAATCACTGGCTTTGGAACTGAGCTGCTTAGTACGACAAAACCATTCACAAAGACGTTATAACGAGGAAATGAAAGTGCTTGTACTGATGTTGTGCGAGTTCCTGCCCAACGCTGAGAATAAACCGCCTCCATATAGTCTGTGGCTTTTCGTAAGGCTTGCTCTTGTTGTGTTACTGTAAGAGATGCCCATGCACTGTTTCCTCTTGCTTCATGATAAGCAATAGAGTCAGCAACGCTGCAAAAGCTCTCACTTGTTGCGCTTCCCGTTCCTGTTTCTGTGATTAAGCTCATAGGATTCTCTAATTAGTGTTTTAAGGAGTGCGCCCTTGTTAAAAGACGCACCGTTTAACCAACTAATTAGTTGTTGATACTGGTCAATCTTGCCAAACCTTTGCGATTAAATAGTGCAAAGTTTGAGTAAGACTTAACACGAGTGATTAACTCATCTTTAGTTTCTGCCACACCAACTGTTTCGACTTGAATACCTGCTGGCACTGACATTGGGTGGATCATTGATACACCGATTTTGTTTGAACCATCATCCCAGCAACCAGCAAATACTGAAGTTAATGCTCCGCCTGTTAAAGCTGCACCGTTAGCAGTTTCCGCTACTGATAGATAATCATTTTGGAATATTGGAATTCCCTCATAAACTGATACTGTACGAGATGTTCCGTTTGGCATGGTGTAAGCCATAGTTTCAGTTACACCGCCTAACTGTCTGACTAAAGCTTTATAAGCTCTGATTGTACGACCCGGCATCATGATCCAATCAACTTGACCATCTTTTGCTTTGACTAGGTCTAAAAGTTGATCTAACAAAATCAAACTGATCGCTTGACCTGTTGAGGCTGTTGTATATTGAGCTGCATCACATAATGTATGTAATGAGTTGAGGTATGGTGCAACACCTGTGCCTGTTGCAATGCCAGTTTGCAATAAACGACCGACTGATTTCGCTTTTGAGCTTATTTCAATGGCTAACTGATCAACACCAGCTGCAGAAGATTGAGCTTTTACCAAACCATTGATTTCAGCATCACCGATTGTAGTGGTTGCACTGAATGGAACTTGCGTAAAAGTTGCAGCAGCTTTGGCAGTAATAGTGCCACCGATTGCTAAGTTTTGAGCGTCACCTAATGCATTTTCACGATTAACCAGAATGGCTTGACCTTCATAGCCAGTCCACGGCATTGCGTTCCACATTGGATTAGTGGTGATGATGTCCTCAGCTACGCCTTGAACGATTTGATCGCTGATTAATTTTGCTGCTTCTGCGAGTGTTTGAGTTGCCATTGCTACATCCTAAAGTTTTAAGTTTGTTTTGCTAACCCCTGCGCTATTTTTTGCGTTGAAGTCAACGGTATTTGGTTGTTTGTTCCGTTTCCGCTACCTTGCGATCCACCACCACTATTCTCTGGTGCTTTAATAAAATGCTTACCATCATCTGAGGATGCCCACTCTTTCACAAATTCTGATACTGCTTTATCACCAATCTTGGCAATCCGTGTATCTCCTTCCGCTACTATCTGAGCTTGTCCTGCAAACATGGCTTTTGTAGCTGCCAAATACTGTGGTGCTACGCCATTTTTAACCAGTTCATCTGTTAAGCCGTTGTCGATTAAAAGTTTCTGAGTGAACCCAGTTTCTGCTTTTAATTCGTTCTGCAAAGTCTCCAGGCTTTTACCTGTTTCTTTTGCCAACTTCTGACTTGTTGATAGTTCAGTCTGTAATTTATCAATCTGTGCCTCAAGATCGACTACCGTTTGCGGATCAATCTCTTGACCCTTCATTAGCTTCTTGTTTTTATCAAGAAGTTCTTGGTTTTTCGTCTTTAAGCCACTTGTTGCTAAATCTACCGCTGCATCAATAGCCGCTTGAATCTCTGGTGTAATTTCCATTGTTTCCCCTTGGGATTTGAAAGGCCTAGCCCGTGAATCGCCTAACGATTTGGCTTTATTATACCATATATTCAATTATTG
>OFRA01000281.1_pt1 | contig 13387 bp, 12 predicted proteins | sample 1543001 | NCBI WGS metagenome assembly OFRA01 (sample SAMN07774221, study PRJEB24372) | wastewater metagenome | isolation source: Lake Maggiore Verbania | place: Italy: Verbania | collected 2015-12 | reverse complement strand
CTTTATTGCTTGAATCCAAACGAAGTTCGCATTCGCAGACTTGGCCCAAATGAACCTTTGGTTTATGAAATAACAATTCGTGAAGAAGGCGAAGTCAGAACTGAGATTCTTACGGGCAGAGAAATTCTGCATATTCCAATGTTTAGACTTCCAGGATCGTATTATGGTCTTGGCCCTGTCGCAGCTTGTAGCCTTGCAATAGGCGGCGCAATGGCAGCAGAAACTTATGCTGCTGCTTATTTTGGAAATGCTGCCAACCCTGGCGGTGTCATTGAAGTTGCCGGCGAACTTACGCAAGAGCAAGCACAAGACATCAGCCGTGATTGGAACATAACTCACACAGGCCCTTATCGCGCAGGCAAGATTGGCATTCTCTCAGGCGGAGCAATTTTCAAACCTCTGACATTAAACGCCCAAGATGCGCAGCTCCTAGACTCGCGCAGATTCGGGGTTGAGGAAATTGCCAGATTATTCCGTTGCCCTATCTCACTTCTTGGTCATCCTGTTGCTGGCGCAATGTCGTTTGCATCTGTTGAAGCGCAGAACCTTTCCTTTGTCCAACACAGTTTGCGCCCTTTACTTGAGCGCCTAGAGCAGAGCTTCTCTAACTTGTTGCCTGAGCCTGATGGATTTATCAAGTTCAATCTTGATGCCTTGCTTCGTGGCACAACAATTGAACGCTACGATGCCTATACAAAAGGACTCCGCGAAGGTTTCTTATCTTTGAACGATGTTCGCTCAGTTGAAGACCTTGCACCAATCGGCGAAGCAGGCGATCAGTTCCGTGTTCCATTGCAGAACATTGATGCCGCAGATGCTAAGGATGTCGGCCTAAATCTAAGAGCCGACATTGTCAGCAAACTTGTTCAAGTTGGCTTTGACCCTGAAGAAGTCCTCAAGGCGGTTGAGATGGTTCCTATTTCACACACAGGCGTTCCAAGTTCTCAACTACAACCTATCTCACAGATTGACCCTAATGACCCTGCGGCTGCTTATGATGTTCGCGAGGCTCGCAACAATGGAACTGTTGTCAATGTTCCTGAGCCTGTCGTCAATGTCGCAGCTCCAAATGTCAACATCGAGCCTGCAATGGTTATGCTCGAATCACCTGAGATTCGCGTAGATGCTCCAACTGTCAATGTTGCTTCGCCAACAGTTGAGGTCACAAATCAGATTGACCGGCGCAAGGTTCGCAAGAAAGTTATTCGTGACTCAGAAGGTCGAATCTCTGAAGTCATTGAAGAGTTCATTGAGGGGGATGAATAATGGCGACAGGTCTTAGTTCTTATCTAGCAAACAAATTCCTTGATGCCGTTGCAAACGCCGTGTCTTATTCTGCGGCGAATGTGTATATCAAACTTCACACAGGCGAGCCAGGGGCGAATGGAACTGCCAATGCTGCTACTGAAACAACTCGTCAAGAGGCAACCTTTGCAAGTGCTTCAAGTGGATCGGTTGCATCTGATGCCGCCGTCACTTGGACAAACATTGCTGGCTCTCAAGATGCTACTCATTTTTCTGCTTGGGATAATGTTAGTGCTGGCAATTTCTTATTCAGTGGCACTATCACTGGCAATGCTTACACTGCGGGTGATACTTATACAATCGCAAGTGGCTCTTTAACTGCATCATTGACTTTGGCTTCTTAGTATGGCAGCCCAATTCCTTCTTGATGAAGGTGTCTTAGACACAGACTTACTTGGGCCAGTCATCATTGTTTCGGCAAATGCCGACCTTGGTGGCATATCATCAAGCGGAAGTTCATTAGTCACGCACCTCGTGACTATGGGCGCAGAGCTTGGTGGCTTATCTGCAAATGCAAACACCGCACCTGACACACCAGGCGGAGATGAAGGCGGAACAACTCACGGGTTCGTTCAACCTTATTTTCCACCAGTTATCCCACAAGAAATAAAAATCTCAACAATTTATGCAGGCGCGGTCGCAGGCTTAGGCGCGGTCAATGCACAAGCAATGTCTGAGATTTCGTTCTCCATAATGGAAGATGATGCAGAAGTTCTGCTTCTGATTTAAGGATAAAAATGCCATATTTCATCTCAGATAAGCAAAGTGATTGTTCAGGATGGGCAACCGTCAAAGAGGAATCCGATGGTTCTTATACGACAATCGGATGCCATGAGAACAAGCAAGATGCAATTGATCAAATGGTGGCAGTTTCTATTTCTGAAGATATGGAACCCGGCGGTGAAGTGAACAAACGCCAAGTAGTTTCATTGTGCGAACCATTTGAGTGCGCATAATTTCCAAGGCTCGTTCCACCCCATCTTGCCCGCCGGCCATGAGGCCATACAAATAAGCTCTTCCAACGTATGTGAATTGAGCACCGAGCGCCACAGCAGCCAAAACATCTGCGCCATGCATAATTCCAGTATCGATATGGATTTCGTAATCTTTCTTAAATTCCTTCTTAATATCTGCAAGTAGGTGCAACATAACTGGTGCTCGATCAAGCTGACGTCCACCATGATTAGATAAAAGAATTGCATCTGCACCTAGCTTCGCGGCCTTTTTTGCATCCTCAAGATTTTGAATCCCTTTAACCGTCAAAGTGCCATTCCATTGCTGACGAATCCATTTAAGGTCTTCCCAAGTCATTGTTGGATCGAACATAAAATCAAGTAGTTCGCCAACAGTGCCCTCCCAGTTTTTCATTGAAGCAAATTCAATAGAAGGGGTCGTAAGAAAATTAATCCACCAAGCTGGTCTTGGGATTGCATTGATTACTGTCCCAGCAGTTAAGCGTGGAGGGACAGTGAGGCCGTTGCGAGAGTCACGAATTCTTTGACCCGCAGCAGGAACATCAACTGTGAGCATTAGATTCTTTACACCAGCACGCTTTGCGCGTTCAACAAGAGCCATACTTGCTTCGCGATCTTTCCACATATAGAGCTGAAACCAATTGCGTCCGTCAGGTGCTGCGGCAACAACATCTTCGATTGTGCTAGTTCCAAGAGTCGAGAGAGTAAAAGGAATTCCAAATTTTTCTGCAGCTCGAGCTCCAGCAATTTCACCCTCGGTCTGCATCATGCGGGTAAAGCCAGTTGGAGAAATTCCAAGTGGCATTGAGAAAGTTTCACCGAGTGCGATGCGAGTCAAATCTGCATTTGATACATCTTTGAGAATGCTTGGGATAAATTCGAGATCACGATATCCCTGACGTGCACGTTCTAGACTGATTTCACTTTCTGCCGATCCATCCGTGTAATCGAATGGGCCTTTAGGGGTACGCCTCTTAGCGATATCGCGCAGATCCCAAATTGTATAAGCCCTTTCAAGACGACGCTTCTTGCGACGAAGAGTGGGAAGAGAAAACTGAAGAAGAGGTGCTAGCTCTGATGGCTTTGGAAATTGGCGCTTTACATTCTTAGCCATTAGTTGCCACCTTTCTTTTTATAGTAATACACGATAATGAGTCTAATGGAATTAGTGAGATTCGCGCGTTACTTCTGAGCCGCTAGAACCAATTAAGAAATCTAGGTCAGCACCTGTATCGGCCTGCATTACATGTTCTACGTAGATTTTTTGCCATCCTCGATCTGGATTTGCATAAGCATTCTCAGTTGATGGTGGAACCAATCGAGCAGCAAGTTCAGACTCCGATAACTTGACGTTTAATAAGCGTGCCGAAACATCTAATTCGATAATGTCGCCAGATCTAATTTTTGAGAGCGGCCCTCCTGCAGCAGATTCTGGTGCAACGTGCAAAATAACAGTGCCATAAGCAGTTCCGCTCATGCGTCCATCACATATTCGAACCATATCTGTAACGCCTTGTGCTAGCAGTTTTCCTGGAATCTTCATGTTTGCCACTTCTGGCATACCTGGATATCCCTTTGGTCCACATCCTCGTAGAACTAAAACCGAATCTGCAGTGACATCTAGATCTTCAGAGTCTATGCGTGCATGAAAATCTTCAATGCTTTCAAAAACACATGCAGGCCCAGAGTGTTTCAAGAGCTTTGCACTTGCTGCTGCAGGCTTTATTACAGCTCCAAGAGGTGCAATATTTCCCCGTAGAACTGCTATGCCAGCTTCTTTTTGTAGCGGTGCGTCAATAGTTTTGATGACTTCAGAGTCAAAAATCTCACCTTCGCCAATCGTAGATATGAGAGATTTACCTGTGACCGTTATTGCCTGTGGATTTAGCAGACTTGTGAGTTGATTAAAAACAGCACTCAATCCACCTGCGCGATAGAAATCTTCCATTAAATACTTTCCGGAAGGTTGAAGATTTACAAGTAGGGGACTCCGTGATCCAATTCGATCAAAATCATCAAGAGTAAGTGCGACTCCAAGCCGACCGGCAATAGCAAGTAAGTGCACAACCGCATTTGTGGAACCACCAATAGAGGCAAGTGTCAGAATTGCATTCTCAAAGGATGCTTTAGTCATAACATCACTTGGTTTGAGATTATTAGTGACCATTTCAACTATATGACGTCCAGAGTTGTGTGCTGCTTGAAGAAGTCTGCTGTCTGCAGCAGGTATGCCAGCAACTCCAGGAAGTGTCATTCCGAGTGCCTCAGCCATGATTCCCATAGTTGATGCAGTTCCCATTGTGTTGCAATGTCCACGAGATCGAATCATTGCTGATTCAGAATCTAAAAATTTAGCTTTACTCAATAATCCGGCGCGAACTTCTTCACTCATTCGCCATACATCTGTTCCACATCCAAGTGGGGAACCTCTAAAAGTTCCCGTAAGCATTGGACCTCCAGGCACAACAATTGAAGGAAGATCAACTGAGGAAGCACCCATCAGTAATGCAGGAATAGTCTTATCGCATCCGCCTAAGAGAACTGCACCATCGATTGGATTGGCTCGCATCATTTCTTCTGTGGCCATGGCGGCCATATTGCGCCATAACATAGCTGTTGGCCGCACTTGGGTTTCACCAAGAGAAATCATTGGAAGATTTAGCGGTACACCGCCGGCTTCCCAAATTCCATTTTTTACACTTTGTGCTATTTCATCTAGATGTGAGTTACATGGTGCAAGATCGGATGCAGTGTTAACGATTGCAATCTGAGGACGCCCGTCAAATACTGAATCTGGGTTTCCACGTCGCATCCATGCGCGATGAATATAGGCATCTCTACCGTCTCCGGCATACCAATGCGAACTTCTCACGCAAGATGCTCCTTACTATTGAGTGTCAGGAGCATAGCCGTGCAGAGAATACTTCGTCTAGTATTGGGATTCTTATGAAGGCATTCGTTGTTCATGCACCCGGTCAATCAACCATAGAAGAAGTTGAATCACCTGTTGCAAAGCCAGGACACGTTGTCATTGATATTGCCCGAGCCGGTGTTTGCGGTACTGACGTTGAATTCTTTAACGGTGATATGGCTTATTTTCAAACAGGAGAAGCTAAATATCCAATGCGACTTGGTCACGAATGGTGTGGCACGGTTACAAGTATTGGCGAAGGTGTCGATAAGAATTGGATAGGAAAACGCGTCACTGGTGACACGATGCTCGGATGTCAAAAATGTAAACGTTGTAAATCTGGTTTACAACATGTGTGTAGCGCTAGATTTGAAATAGGAATTAGAAATGGATGGCCTGGTGCACTTGCAGAACAATTATTGGTCCCAGAGTTTGCTCTTCATGAGTTGCCAGATTCAATTGATGACTCCATTGGTGCCCTCATTGAGCCTGGTGGGAACTCTTTGCGATCTGCGCAGGCTGCCCATGCTGCTCCAGGAAAAAAAGTTTTGGTATGGGGTAGTGGAACAATTGGCTTACTGACCGCGCAATTTGTCATTGCTATGGGTGCAGAAGTGCACATGGTTGGCCGAAATCCTGAAACACTGTCACTTGCAAGAAAATTAGGTGTTCATTTCGCTTCACAAAAATTTGAAGATGTAGATGGAGGCTATGACGCAATTATTGATGCCACAAATGACTCAGGGATTCCCGCGGAAGCACTTGCTCGCGTGGAACCAGGCGGTCGCCTTGTATATATTGGTGTTTCTGGTGAGCCCAGCATGCTGGATAGTCGTTCATTGGTGCTCAAAGACATTACCGCAGTTGGAATCCTCTCTGCTTCCCCAGGTTTAAAAGGTGCCATTGATTTCTATTCACGTGGGGAGATCGATCCACGGCCGATTGTGGCTGCAACAGTTGGTTTATCAAAGTGTTCTGATGTTCTTTCAGGTAAGAAGATAGCTGGAGCAGGTGTTGGTCCCAAAATTCAGATAGATCCAAGAATTTTATAATCATGGATATTCGGGCAATCTCAGAAGTAGTTTCTGATTTGGGTGAAGGTCCAATTTGGACTCCCGAGACTAATTCAGTGACATGGACCGATATCACAGAAAATACTTTCCATATTGCAAATATAGATACGGGCAAGACTGAAAGTTTTGGCGTGCCATCAATGATTGGAGCAATTGCACATACTAAAGATGGTCATTACATAGCGGCCACCCAAAAAGGTTTTGCACGTATCAGCCTTGAGGGAAAGTACTCTCCATTACATTCATTTCTCCAAGACGATATGCGAATGAATGATGGAAAAGTGGATCCAGCAGGTCGCTTCTGGGCAGGGAGTATGGCATTGTCTTTTGAAAAAGACCGTGGCTCTCTATATGTTTTAGAAACAGATAATTCATATCAAAAAGTTTTAGACAACATCACGCTTTCAAATGGAATGGGTTGGAGCCCAGACGCACGATATTTCTATTACATTGACAGTATTCCTGGTGTTTTAAAGAGATTTGATTACGATTTAGACAATGGAAAAATTAGTAACCCTAAGAATCTAATAACGTTTGATGCTTCCGCTGGAGTTCCTGACGGAATGTCAGTGAGCTCAGATGGAAAGATAGTTGTGGCCCTATGGGATGGTGGACGCATAGAGATTTATGAGCCAACGGGGGCAAAGGTTTCTGAAATTAAATTAGGAGTAAGTAGGCCAACATGTTGCACTTTTGCCGGTCCTAACCAAGACATACTTATTGTTTCAACTGCCAGCCAAGGTATTGATCGCGCTGATGAACCTCTAGCAGGAAAGATCCTTGCCGTCACCGGTACTGGTTTAAGTGGACTGCCAACACAGCAGTATGGTTAAGATAATCAGATATTTAAGTAGGGGGTTGGAAAGATGAGAATTGCACGAATTGGACCACTCGGTCGAGAGCGTGCTGCCGTAATTTTGGGACAAAATATAATTTACGTTGACTCCGTCATCTCTGATTGGACTCGAATTGAATTAGAGAATGGTGCTGTTGAAAAAGTTGCTCACACTGATCTGTCTACGCTTCCAACGGAACCACTTGGTAAAAATCGCATTGGCCCTCCAATTCATAATCCAACAAAAGTAATTTGTGTTGGTCTTAACTATTTAGGACACATCAAGGAAGCAAATGCTGAAACTCCCAAGCAACCAATAATTTTTATGAAAGCACCCGATACCGTTATCGGCCCAAACGATGACATTGTGATACCTCCGAATAGTGATGCCACAGATTATGAAGTTGAACTTGCGATAGTTATTGGTAAACGAGCTTTATATCTTAAATCTCCTGATCAGGCCGAAAAATACATCTTGGGCTATACCATCAGCCAGGACATAAGTGAGCGACACTGGCAACTTGAACGTTCAGGGCAGTGGGTGAAAGGAAAGTCCTTCCCAACATTTAATCCCATTGGACCCAGTGTTGTTACACCAGATGAAATTGATGGTTCGAATCTTCGCCTGTGGTGCAGCCTTGATGGAGAAATGCGCCAAGATTCAAATACAAACGATTTACTCTTCGGTATCAATCACATTATTTGGTATGTAAGTCAATTTATGGAGCTACATCCTGGAGACATAATTAACACCGGAACACCATTTGGTGTAGGACTGGGATTTAAGCCTCCAAAATATATGCGGGCAGGTAATGTGCTGAGAACAGGTATAGAAGGAATTGGTGAAATCGAATCCGCAGTCATCGCTTATTCCAGGGGTGAAAAAAGATGAGTACTGCCTTTAAAGGTCTTGTAGTTGTAATCACAGGAGCAGGCTCAGGTATTGGGTTGGCAGTTGCAAAAAAATTGAACGAGCAAGGAGCCGAAGTCTTTGGATTAGATCTCAGTGCTGGCGAATTAGAAAGTAGTGGCGCCGGTATTTGGATTCAATGCGATATTGCAAGAGATGAATCTGTAAATCTGGCTTTTAAAGAAATATCAAGCAAAGTTTCAAAAATTGATATTCTCATTAATAATGCAGGTATTGGTGCACAAGGTGGAGTAGAGGCTACAACAACTGAAGAGTGGTCCAAGGTTTTAAACATAAATGTTATTGGAACCTCAAGAGTGAGTTCAGCTGCGCTGCCACTGATGCGTAAAAGTTCAGATGGAGCAATTGTTAATACATGTTCGGTTGTAGCTACAGTGGGTCTACCTAATCGTGCAATCTATAGTGCAAGTAAGGGAGCAGTGCTGTCTTTAACTCTTGCCATGGCGGCTGACTTGCTTCCAGAAAGAATCAGAGTTAACTGCGTGAATCCGGGAACTGCCGATACTCCTTGGGTCGGACGCTTGCTATCTCAATCTGCTGATCCTGCAAAAGAACGCGCTTCACTTGAAGCGCGCCAACCAATCGGGAGACTCGTCAGCGCAGATGAAGTAGCAAACGCAATTATTTATCTCGCTCATCCAGAACAGAAATCAACAACTGGAACAGTATTGGCAGTTGATGGTGGACTTCATAGTTTGAATTTGCCAAAGAAGTAGCATGCGTACACGAATAGAACTTACCCCCAGTCAACTTTCAGATCTTGGGACATTAGTTGATGGTCGTATTAGTACTAATGACTCTGTTTTAGATTTACATGGCAGAGATGAATCCGCCTTTCCACCAGTAAAACCCTCGGCTGTAATTACTGTGCATACAACTGAAGAAGTCTCTAAAGTTTTGGAATACTGTAATAAGCACGATATCCCGGTAGTGGCATTTGGGGCTGGGACTTCTCTTGAGGGCCATGTATTGCCACTATATGGAGGCATTTCCTTAGATTTAAGCGCGATGGACAAGATTCTAGAGATAAGCCCTGATGACCTCACGGTGCGTGTGCAAGCTGGCGTGAAGCGAATGGCATTGAACAAGAAAATTTCATCTGATGGTCTGTTCTTTTCAGTAGACCCAGGTGCAGATGCGACCATAGGTGGAATGACCTCTACTGGTGCCGCTGGAACAACAACAGTGCGATACGGATCAATGCGCGAGAATGTTCTTAAACTTACAGCGGTTTTAGCAGATGGAACGATAATTCAGACGGGGCGTGAAACACGTAAATTATCTGCGGGGTATGACTTAACTCGTTTAATTGTCGGCTCCGAAGGGACGCTTGCCATTGTGACTGAAATATCTTTAAGAGTTTTTGGTATTCCTGAAAAAATGGCAGCAGCTGTGTCACGGTTTCCAACTCTTGCAGATGGTGTACAGGCAGCAATTGCAGTTGTTCGTTCAGGAGTGGCAATCGCACGATGTGAGTTTTTAGATGCCCAATGTATTAAAAATGTAAATGCTCACGATGGTCTCGATTTAGAAGAGGCCCCAACCTTACTTTTTGAATTTCATGGGAGCCCACGAAGTGTTGAAGAGGATGCGCAACTCGTGCAAGAGATTGCTGCAGATTTTGGTGGTACAAATTTTGAGTGGACATCAGAAGAAGGCGCACGGCGCAAATTGTGGCAGGCACGCCACAACGCTTATTGGGCAGGAATTGCTGCATATCCCGGAAAACGGGCTATCAGCACAGATGCTGCTGTCCCTTTATCTAAATTGGCAGCTGCAGTTGAACTTACTGAAAAAATCCTTACCCAAAGTCCATTCCCATTTTCAATTTTGGGTCACGTTGCCGATGGCAACTTTCATGCTTTCATTATTACCGACCCAAATAAGCCTGAAGAATTGCCAGCAGTACGCGAGCTGACCCACCACATGACTGATGCGATTATTGGAATGGGTGGAACCTGCACTGGCGAACATGGAATCGGTGCTGGCAAGATCTCATCCCTTGAAAAGGAAGCAGGCCCAGGCTCAATGGCAGTCATGCTCTCCATCAAAAATGCCTTAGATCCGAAGGGCATCTTGAATCCAGGCAAAATCCTGGCTTTGCCCAGCCTGAAATAGCCTCAGAAATACTCTTGACGCCGGAGAAATCTGGACCTAGCATCCTTGCTTGTATACAAGTTGGAATACGAAGTCTAGGTATGTGAGCCATAAGGGAGACCCTGGTGAACGAAAAGCAGGAAACAGACAAACGAATTATTCGCGATGAGTATGTGATTGCCCAAGTTCAAAGAGAGATTGCTTCTGTAGTTGGACCAGGCAATGTCAATACAGATGCAACTCTGCTGCATGAGCAATCTGCAGATTGGTCATGGATTTCGCAATACCTTAAATACAAGTCTTTGCCAGTACCCACAGCTGATCTTTATGTTTCTCCTGGAACGGCAGAAGAAGTTGCAGAAGTTTTGCGCATCGCATGCGAATATAAAATCCCAGTTGTGCCTCGTGGTGGTGGTTCAGGCACACAAGGAGGGACCTTTGCAATCTATGGTGGAATTGCAATGGATCTTCGTCGACTCAACCGAGTGTTACATATCGACGAGATCTCTATGGTCGTTACTGCTGAAGCAGGAATTGAAGGACCAGAGCTTGAAAAGATTTTAAATCAAAAAGGTTTGACGATGCCACACTATCCAGGCTCTTTTCACTTTGGTGCAACCCTTGGTGGTTACTTGGCAGCACGTGGTTCTGGTGTTGTGTCAACGAAATATGGAAAAGCTGAAGATCTTGTTTTGCAATTAGAAGCAGCGGTTCCACCTGGAAAACTTATCGAAACTATGAAAGTACCAAGCCACGCATCTGGTCCAGGAATTATTCAAGCAATAGTCGGATCAGAGGGAACTCTTGGAATCATTACTAAAGCAACAATGCGTATTGAGCGAATTCCAGAATCTATGGAGTTTCTTTCTTACGGATTTAAAAATATTTCAGAAGGAATTGAAGCGGCGCGACTGATTATGACTCACCGTTGGCGTCCGGCCGTTATTCGTCTATATGATGAAGCAGATAGCGCAAAGCTATCTTCATGGCTTAATTTAGGTGTGGAAGGTGTATTACTGATCATAATGTGCGACGGCACTAAAAAACTCACCGCACTAGAAAGCGCGGAAATTATAAAACTCTGTGAAGCTGTTGGTGGAAAATCATACGGTCCAGAGATTGGCAAAATGTGGTGGGATGGAAAGTATGAGCCATTTAAACACGGCAATATTCCTGCCCCACCGCAGATTTTTGGCACAACAGATACGTGTGCACGTTTTGAAGATCTGGAAAAGATTTATTGGGCAAAGAAAAAAGCTATTGAAGAGGGATTTGCTGAATATAAAGCTCGCTACTCGGCGCATTTTTCTCACTGGTTTCCATGGGGCGGAATGATTTACGACCGTTTCTATATTGACAATGGACCAGAAGATCCACAAGAAGCTATCGCCCTTCATGATCGAGTTTGGGACGCGGCAATTAAAGCAAGCCTGGATAACGGGGGTTCACTTAATGAACACCATGGTGTCGGGTTAAAACTCGGGCGCTTCATGCGAGCACAGCATGGCGCCGCATTTGATTTACTCCTTGGAGTAAAAGACGCATGGGATCCGGATGGAATCCTAAATCCAGGAAAACTTGGATTTGGTCCTCCGAAGAACAGGCGTTACTAGCAACCCTACCGATTCTTTATGAAAGGAGAATCATGCATCTATCAATGCACAACTGGATGCGCGCAGAACCTATTAAGGTGACGATTGCGCGTCTAGCTAAGTATGGCTATAAAAGCATCGAGATCAGCGGTGAACCAGAGCAATTCGGACAGAACGGTAGTAAGGACACCAAGAAACTTCTTGATGACCATGGTCTTAAGTGCTGGGGTTCTGTAACGCTGATGCTCGGCGAGAGAAATCTTGTGGCAGCAAATCCTGGACAGCGTGCTAAGTCAGTCCAATACACAAAGGACTGCATCACGATGGTGAAAGAACTTGATGGGTATGAAATGACAATCGTTCCCGCAACAGTTGGCAAAATTGTTGCAGATGCCACACCTGAAGAGGAGTGGAAGTGGGCTGTTGAGTCAATGAAAGAAATTTACGAGCACTCAGAAAAGGCTGGAGTTCGTTTAGCGATTGAGCCACTTAATCGTTTTGAAACATACTTTATTAATCGTGCAGAGCAAGCTATGGCTCTTGCTGAGGCAACTGGTCCTAACTGCGGTGTATGTCTTGATGCATTCCATATCAACATTGAAGAAGCAGATCTATACGAAGCAATTCGCAGCACAAAGGGTCGCCTGACCGACTTCCACGTTGCTGATAATAATCGTATGCCTGCAGGTCACGGTGATTATGATTGGAAGAAAGTAATTTCTACACTTAAAAGCATTGGTTATGACGGCGCTCTCACAGCAGAGTTTGTTGCCCCAATCGATCGCACCCCTGCTAACCACTATAAGAATGCTTTGGAAACAAACTTCGATAATGTGGATATCAGTCCAGAACAACTTAAGTTCATCATCGACCATGGTTCGAACGTTCTCACAGAATCGTTCTATGACTGGTTGGTTGAAGAGAACGCTAAACATTTGCTTCCTTTAATCTAAATATCGTGAGCAAATCAGTTCTCATCATTGCCACTTTAGATACTAAAGGTCCTGAGGCGGCTTATATTCGAGATGGTTTAAACCGTCTTGGAATTAAGACAACTGTGATTGATACAGGAATTCTGGGTGAACCACTTGGAATAGTCCCTGATATTTCGCATGAGGATCTTGCAATCTTTGGTGGTATCACCCTGCAAGAGTTACAGAATTCTGGAACTCGCGGGCGCGCTGTTGAGCGCATGAGAACTTTTGTCATTGAAAAAGTGAAGGAGCTTTTCTCTAAGGGGGAAGTCCTTGGCGCCATCGGAATCGGTGGCGCTGAGGGCTCCGTTATGGGTGCCGGCGCACTTATGACTTTGCCAATTGGTGTACCGAAATTAGTTTTATCGCCAATTGCATCTGGTCGTCATGAATTTGGTCCACTTGTTGGAACAAGTGACATGTTGGTAATGCATACAGTTATCGATATTTTAGGTTTGAATCATATTTCAAAAACTATTTACGATAACGCCATTGCCGCAATGGCTGGTTTGGTAAACCACGGTCATGAACTAAGTAAGCCACCTGCTGGCAGCAAATACGTTGCAGTGACAATGTTAGGAAATACAACTACTGCAGTAATGGCTTTGCAAAAAGAGTTAGAACAAGCTGGGTTTGAAGTAGTTACATTCCATGCCAATGGTGTGGGTGGTCCTGCAACGTATTTGCTGCCAGCA
>OFRA01000280.1_pt1 | contig 13397 bp, 10 predicted proteins | sample 1543001 | NCBI WGS metagenome assembly OFRA01 (sample SAMN07774221, study PRJEB24372) | wastewater metagenome | isolation source: Lake Maggiore Verbania | place: Italy: Verbania | collected 2015-12 | reverse complement strand
CGGCTCTGCACGGTTTGGGATTTCGCCAAGTTCGGGTGCGCCATTACGGCGAGACAGCGCGTATTGAAGTTGAGCAAAGTGTTCTCGATCAGGCGATAGCCAATCGGGTGGCGATTATTGAGGCTGTCAAGGATGCTGGGTATCGATATGTCACTCTCGATCTTGAGGGCTTTCGCTCTGGAAATCTCAATGGAGCGATCGCAGACAGTTCGTCCAGCGCGCACTGACACTCGTAAGGTTGTCTAAGCGTTTTAGGACCAGGGCGATTGTCCGTGCATTCAAGGAGAAACTATGAAACTGTCAATGATGCTGAATTATGCCGGTGGCTTTCATGCCGCAGTGGACACAGTTGTCGAATACGAGAAAGCGGGACTGGACACAGTCTGGATCGCCGAGGCCTACAGTGCCGATGCCATCAGTCAGGTCGGGTACTTGGCTGCCAAGACCAGCAAAGTAGAGATTGGTACCGGCATCCTCAATGTGTATAGCCGTACACCTGCGTTGATGGCGATGACGGCTGCTGGCTGTGACTATGTCAGTGACGGTCGTTTTATTTTGGGACTTGGCGCATCTGGCCCACAGGTGATTGAAGGTTTCCACGGAATCCCGTACGAGAAGCCGATGCAACGCACGAAAGAATATATAGAGGTATGTCGTGAAGTGTGGCGTCGAGAGCAGCCGCTCAATTACCAAGGCAAGACAGTGCAAGCACCGTTGCCCGAAGGTCAGGGCACAGGCTTGGGCAAGGCGTTAAAACTTATTAATCATCCGGTGCGAAGCGAGATACCGATTTGGTGGGCGTCGCTTAAAGATAAGAGTGTTGAGGCGACTGCAGAGATGGCCGACGGATGGATGCCGGTTTTCTTTTTGCCAGAAAAATTTGAAAATGTTTGGGGCAAATCATTGAAGGCAGGTATCGCGAAGCGTCAGTCTGGATTGAAACAACTTGATATCTCGGCTGGTGGCATGTTGCATATTGATGAGTCGCTGACACCAACAAAACAGCATGAGGTTTTAGATTTCGCTCGACCAAGTTATGCGTTGTATGTCGGTGGCATGGGCGCCCGAGGAAAAAACTTTTATAACGACATGTGTCGCGACTATGGCTACGAAAAAGAAGCAGTTGAAATTCAAGATCTGTATCTTGACGGCAAAAAGAAAGAAGCTGCTGCAGCGATACCTGCTGAATGGTTAGAGCTTTCAAACCTTGTTGGGCCGCGAAGCTACATCAAAGAACGAATCGGCGCATTCAAAGAAGCGGGTGTGACTGTGCTTCAGGTGAACCCAGTTGGTCCTGACCCTGTGCGCGAGATTGAAACTCTTCGTTCGATTTTGGACGAGTCGTAATTTTTGTCGAACTAGCTAGTCGCTGCATTTAGTTTTAAGTTGGCGCGAACATTTCGCGTCGCCAGCAAATAAATAATTGACGAGCAAATCGCAATCAGCGCAAACACTGCGATCGTGCCGCGTGCGCCGATGTATTCAGAGACGACGCCAGCAAGCAAACTGCTGAGCCCGAGTGAGAGTGTGATTAATGCAAAGTCGCCGGCTAAAACTCGTCCGCGCATTTCGTCGGGGCAACGCACCTGTAATCCATAAGTTGAAAGTGTCCATTGCGCACCACCACCCAAGTGGGCGAGCCCAATAAAAATTGCCGCAACAATCAGAACGGGCGAAGCTGCAGCAGCGAGATAACCGCCGGCGAATCCGAGACCCGCAACGCCGCAAACCAAGATCACACGAGACAAATCGTTTTTGACAAACCGTGCTGCAACCAATGGCCCGAGTGCACTACCAACACCACGCAAGCCAAGCATCAAGCCGCGGCCAGCATCGCCACTATTAAATGAGTCTGCTGCAAAAACTGCAAGTTGGCTGACGACACCGGCGCCAACGGCGAAAGTCATCTTTGACATCAACAGCGCCATGATCGCAGGGTCAGATTTCGCAAGATGAAGTGCTTCGCCCATGTCGCGAATCGGGTGAATGCGTCGGGTTTGAATTTTTGTGCGAGCCTCTTGCATCGGGCGGGTGACTAGCGCGATCAGAACTGTCGCCACCAAAAAAGTGGCGACATCGGCAATGAATGCTGCGTTGCGACCGAATGCTTGCGAGAAAATGCCGCCGATGCCAGCGCCGGCGGCCAACATTACGCCCCAGCTACTGCCAAAAATTGCGTTTGCTTGTCGTAGTTCGTCGGGGTTTTTAGCCAAATTTGGTATCGCGGCTTCGAGTGCGGGGCGAACAAATGCTGCGAGTGCGGCGATTGAACCTTGGGCGACGAATGCAATCCAGATACGTGAGTCACCGATCAACAAGAAACTTGTGGCGGCGATCGCTTGCAGAATTGAAACGATGATTAAAACTTTGCGCCGGTCATAGCGGTCGGCAACTGGGCCACCGATTGGCGAGGCTAAAAATGACGGCAAAGAAAACGCAACGAGTAACAACGAGACGAGAAACTTTGAGCCGGTTACATCTTGAACAAGTCCGGCGAGGGCCACAAAAGTAAACCAGTCACCCATGAAAGAAAGGTTTTGCGCGATAAACAGCAGACGCAACTCACGGTTCGTCCTGAGGACATTAAACATTTTTAATTACTTTGCTTTGCCGAGTTGTTTTAGAATTTGTTCGGCTTGGGCGACGATGTCGGCAACGAGTTTGCCTGCGGGAATTATTTCGTGCACGGCACCTGCTCCTTGACCGGCAGGGTAGAACTCTCGTGAAGTGTCAACTTGCGTGCCAGACGGGTAGCCCAGATGATTGACGTTTGCTTGAGTTGAGGCAATCGCTTGTAACGGAAACGTTTGAATTTCTTCAGGATGACTTTCGTAATGATTTGTCCATTCGTTGCGCACGACTCGACATGGCTTGCCCGTGTACGAGCGGCTGATGACAGTGTCGTCTTCGCGACTAGCCACGAGTGCTTCTTTGTATCCGTTTACGGCGCGTGCCTCTGGCGTGGCAATAAATCGTGTGCCAACCCAAATCGCGTCAGCGCCGAGGGCGAGCGATGCCGCCAAACCGCGGCCGTCGAAAATTCCGCCAGCAGCAACAACTGGAATCTGAGAACCCACAGCGTCGACAACTTGCGGTACGAGTGCCATTGTTGCAACAAGACCTGTGTGGCCGCCAGCTTCGGTGCCTTGGGCAACAACGAAGTCGCAGCCACTGGCAACTGCGGCGACTGCGTGTCGAACTTTGCCGCACATCGAACCCACCAAAATATTGTGACTGTGTAACAAGTCAATTGCGTCGCGAGGTACGCCGAGGCCCGCAACAAAAATTCGCGCACCGCCATCGATTACGTCGCGAATGCCTTGTTCGAAATGTTGTGGCAGTGCAGTGAGCAAATCAACGCCAAATGGTTTGGATGAAAGTTTTTTAAGTGCTGTAATCTCTGCTGCGAGTTCGCCTTCGCGCATTGTCGACGCGCCGAAAGTGCCAATGCCACCGGCTTCGCTTACCGCAGCAACAAGGTGGTGATATGAAACGCCACCCATACCCGCCAACATGACTGGGTGTTCGATCTCGAATAGTTCGGTGATACGTGTGCGCACGATACTTAAACCTAGTTGTTGGGCTGGGTATTAGTTGATTTGAAGGCGCCATCGCGTTTAAGAAACTTGCGATGCCAACGCGTGGGTGTGAACAAAGACGCCCGTGGCTCGTCTTCAAACATCCAGCGAACGAAGTTGCGTCGTGTCCAACCAGTTGACCCTGCAAGTCGCAATACGCCACGCGTCAAAACAGCATTTTTTAAAATTTTGCCAAGCGCAAACGACATGCGATGGTCGGCGAAGAACTCGTGCTTCATTTTTTGCGCATATTTTTTTGCGATCGTATTTTCGTCGTAGTCACGTGAACCGATGATCGCCTCACCGGCAAGCACACCCGTTAACAAGGCTTGACCGATACCTTCGCCGGTCATTGTGTCGGCGGCACATGCGGCGTCGCCGATAAATAGCGCACGACCTGATGAAAGTTTTGCACCTGTGACTCGCGCCGGAATTGGCCAAGCAGTGTGTCGGCCCTCGAGTGTTGCGTCTTTGCCGAGGGCATCGGCAATGTGTGGCCGACTCAAAAGTTCAACCCACAGCGCTTTCATTTCTTGCACCGTGTAATTTGATCCGCGCAAGATGCCAAAGCCGATGTTGGCACGACCATTGGGAAGCGGAAATGACCAGGCATAACCCGGTAGCAAATCTTTTTCAAACCAAACATAAAGTCGTTTGTTGGCTTTGCCCGTGACGTTGCTGACGTATTGGCGAAATGCGTGCCATTCGCCGAGATATCCGCTTTGTGCCGCACCTAATGCTTTGCGCACGGGTGACCACATGCCGTCAGCGGCAACGACGAACCTTGCAGTTATCTCTTTGTATTCGTTTGCAAGATCGGTTGCGACGGTGATGTCGTGAGATGTTTGGCTAAGCACAGAAACGAATGCGCATGATTCAACGATGCGAACGCCTCGAGTACGAGCGTGTTGAACAAGTGCGTTGTCTAGTTCGATACGTGGGGCGATCGCCGCAAATTGGCTTGTTGTGCTTGCGTGATCACCGTTCTTATTTGGAAGGTCGAGTTGTATTTCGCGACCAGACGGTGAGCGCAACCAGACGTCGGTGCAGACTTGATAATTCGGAACCGAATCGGGATCAAAGCCAAGCATCTCGAGAATACGCAACGCACCAGTGGTCAAACCATCGCCGCAACATTTGTCGCGCGGAAACACTGCTTTATCGATTACCAAAACATCTTTGCCAGTGGCGGCGAGCGTCAAAGCCGCAGCGATACCCGCAGGTCCTGCGCCGACAATCAAGACATCGCAATGATTTTGCAATTGCTGTTTTGAAATAGCGTTGGGCACGAGCCTCAGGCTAGAGTTCTTCGCCATGAGTCGCTTATGTGAAGGTCGAGTAGTTGTTGTCACTGGTTCAGGTCGCGGAATTGGGCGTGAACACGCTTTGAGTCTGGCTAAACACGGTGCTTTAGTCGTCGTGAATGACGTCGGAGCCGGCGTTGACGGCAAGGGTGGCGACGAGTCTCCGGCGCAACAAGTAGTCAATGAAATTGAAGCGATGGGCGGCAAAGCGATTGCAAATGGCGACGACATCTCTTCGTGGGATGGAGCCGAGCGTCTGATCAAGATGGCTGTTGAAACGTTTGGTGACTTGCATGCAGTTGTGAACAACGCCGGAATCTTGCGAGACCGAATGTTGGCCAACATGAGCGAAGAAGAGTGGGATGCAGTTATCAAGGTTCACCTCAAAGGCACTTTTGCGCCTTCGCGTCATGCGGCGGCTTATTGGCGCGACCAAAGCAAAGCGGGCAAACCAGTTGACGGAAGAATCATTAACACGTCTTCGGTTTCAGGAATTTATGGCAACGTGGGCCAAACAAATTACGGTGCAGCAAAAGCTGGCATCGCTGCGTTCACAAACATCGCCTCGCTCGAATTGGCTCGTTATGGAGTGACTGTTAATGCGGTCGCACCGGTTGCATTAACACGAATGACAGAAAATCTCGGGCCTGCTCCTGAAACTGAAGCCGAGCGTGAGCAACGATCACCAAAGTGGATCGCGCCGATTGTTACGTGGTTGGCCTCGAGCGAGTCTGCGGGTATTACCGGCCGTGTGTTTGAAGCAAGCGGTGACGTATTGGCCATCGCCGAAGGTTGGCATCGTGGACCAACCAATAAACCTGTTGAAGACCCGACAAAACTCGGACCAATCGTCGAAGAGATGATGGCCAAAGCACGGCTGAACGCAGGCATGGATGGCCGCGACGGCACTTGGCCACAACCTCAGAAAAAATAGTTAGAAGAGTTTTAAGTCGTCAGTTTTTTTGCCGCGAAGTTCGTCGTAGTCGACCTCGCACCAGCCAATTTTTCTGCTTTCGGCGAGCACTTTTGCCTGCGGCTTGATTGATTGTGCGACGAAAATTCCACGAATTTTGCCAAGCGACGAGTCGGCGTGAAGACAATCTAGATAGCGAGTCAGTTGCTCGACACCATCAATTTCGCCACGTCGTTTAATTTCAACTGCAACTGTTTGCCCGTTTGCATCACGGCAAAGCAAATCGACCGGCCCGACAGCAGTTGGGTACTCTCGACGAATCAGAATCAACCCTGGTTCAATCGTCTCGGGCATTGCTGCGAGCAGAATTTGTAAATCTGCTTCGACACCGTCTTTGATGAGACCTGGATCTTGACCCAGTTCGTGACTGAAGTCAGAAATGACATTATGAAGGTGGACAGTCAGTGTTTCGCCTTTCGGATTGCGAACAACCAAACGATCTGCGAGTTCTTCAAATGTGTTCGGCGCGTTCATCCAATTCAATGGTTTGTATGCACCGCCGTCAGCGTGGATCGCCAGGCAACCGTCGGCTTTGATCATTATCAATCGAGTTGCTTCGGGCAATGAGGCCGCAAGTCGACCTTCGTAAGTGACGCTGCAATTAGCGATGATCACGCGCATGGTCTAGAGACTTTCTAGTCAACTTCGGCGAGTGCGGCGAGAACTGGTTCGGCAAGTTCAGGGCGGCAAATGATTAGATCAGGAAGCCACGTGTCTTGCTCGTTATATATAAGGGGAGAGCCGTCGATGCGACTTGTGAACAGACCCGCAGCGCGAGCTACTGCAACTGGCGCGGCTGAATCCCATTGGTGTTGGCCACCTGTATGCAAATAGATATCGCATTCGCCAAGAACTACCGACATTGCTTTTGCGCCGGCTGAGCCGAGACGCATCGCATCGCAACCAAGCGCTTCGGCAACGATCACGGCTTCACGCGGAGTTCGAGTTCTTGAAACAACCAAACGAGGTGGACCATCGTGTTTGGGTGGCAGAGTCGGCGCAGGGTTCGTGCTCAAAGTTATTTCTATTGCCGGCAAACTGACGGCGGCAACTGCGAGATTGCCATGCTTGGTTTCATCGCGTTGCCACAACGCGATATGCACCGCCCAATCGCTGCGGTCGGGCTCGCTGAACTCTTGGGTGCCATCGAGCGGGTCAATAATCCATACGCGTTCGGCGCTCAGCCTCTTCGTAGTGTCAAGCGCTTCTTCGCTCAGCACTGCATCATCTGGACGAAACTCACGAAGTTGCGACATTAAAAATTCTTGGGCCATTGCATCTCCAGCATCTTTGAGATCCCAGCCGTAAAAACCGCGGGCGACTAAATCGTTGCGCAACTCAACTAGATGTTTGCCAGCCTGTGTTGCCAAATATGTAGCAAATTCATGATCACTGCTGTGATCGACGCTGTTCAAGATTTTCGACCCAGTTGAGTCGCTTGGCGTACAAGTTCGCGAACCTCGGTCTCGTTTGCTCCGGCTTTTGTCAATTTGACGATTTGCTGCTCAAGTCGCTCGGCTTGCGCATCGTCAAAAACTTCTGGTCGCGAAGTGCTTGCGCTGATTGTCGCCACCAACAACACGAGTGCTGCAATCGCCGTGGTGCCGCCGATTGTGTTTACGACCCCGACATTGTTGCCGGCAATTGAAGTGATGATCATGCCCGCGATTCCGGCAACGAAAACACCCGAACAGATGATGCGAATGTTGCGCAGCGCGAGCGATGAATTTTGTGACGACTTTGCCATTTGCTTACTTTCGCGAAAGTGGCTTGTACTTGATTCGTCTTGGCTGATCGGCAGAAATACCGAGTTCTTTCTTGCGCCAAGCCTCGTAGTCGGTGAAGTTACCTTCGAACCATCGAACTTGGCTGTCGCCTTCGAAAGCTAAAACGTGTGTCGCAATACGGTCCAAGAACCAGCGGTCGTGACTGATCACGACCACACAGCCCGGAAAACTTTCAAGAGATGTTTCAAGAGCACGGAGAGTGTCAATATCAAGGTCGTTTGTCGGCTCGTCAAGCAAGAGAACGTTGCCGGCATTTTTGAGCAATTTTGCTAGGTGCACGCGATTGCGTTCACCGCCCGAAAGATCACCCACGCGTTTTTGTTGGTCGCTACCTTTGAAGTTGAAACTTGCAACATAGGCACGACCGTTGATCTCGCGGTTGCCAACTTTCATCACTTCGACGCCATCGGTGATTTCTTCGTATACCGAAGCGTCGGCATTCAGCGTGTCGCGACTTTGATCGACATAGCTGAGAGCCACAGTGTCACCAACCGTGATGCCACCCGAGTCTGGTTTTTCTTGACCGGTGATCATTCGGAAAAGAGTCGTCTTACCTGCACCGTTTGCGCCGATGATGCCGACGATGCCGGCAGGCGGCAAGTTGAATGTCAAATCTTCGATCAGCAGGCGATCGCCGTAACCCTTTGAAAGGTTTTTAACTTCAATTACGACATCGCCAAGTCGTGGACCTGGTGGAATTGCAATTTCAAGTTTGTTGTCGCCGCGTTCGGCGGCTTGCGCTTCGGCATGCAACTTGTCGTATGCAGCGAGTCGAGCCTTGCCTTTTGATTGTCTGGCTTTGGGTGCCATGCGAACCCACTCAAGTTCGCGTTGCAAAGTTCGCTTGCGTGACTCGTTGGCTTTTTCTTCACGACCGAGTCGCTCTTGTTTTTGTTCGAGCCAACTTGAATAGTTGCCTTCAAACGGAATGCCCTTGCCGCGATCAAGTTCAAGAATCCACTTGGCGACGTTGTCTAGAAAGTAACGGTCGTGCGTGATAGCCACGACAGTGCCCGAATAATCTTGCAAAAATCTTTCGAGCCAGTCAACACTTTCGGCGTCAAGGTGGTTGGTGGGTTCGTCAAGCAACAAAAGATCAGGTCGACTCAGCAATAGTCTGCACAGTGCAACACGTCGTCGCTCACCGCCCGAAAGTTTGGTGACATCGCTTTCGTTTGGCGGGCAACGCAATGCATCCATTGCAATTTCGACGTTGCGCTCGAGGCTCCACGCGTCAACGGCGTTGATCTTTGCTTCGAGTTTTGCTTGAAGCGCTCCGACTTTGTCAAAGTCAGCATCGGGTTCGCCCCACATCGCCGTAACTTTTTCGTATTCGGCGAGCAGATCGCGAATCGGAGCGACGCCTTCCATGACGTTTTCGAGAACATTTTTCGCAGGGTCAAGTTTTGGTTCTTGTTCAAGCAAGCCAACAGAAAAACCAGGAGTAAGTCGAGCCTCGCCAGTGAAGCCGTCATCTAGGCCGGCCATAATTTTCAGCAGGCTTGACTTGCCACTGCCGTTTGACCCGAGCACGCCAATCTTGGCTCCTGGGTAAAAAGAAAGTGAAATGTTCTCGAGGACCGTTCTGTCTGGTGGGTAGAAGCGGGCGAGTTTGTAGCAGGTGTAAATAAATTCGGCAGCCATCAGCCATACAACCTACTTGCCCGCGAGCCGTGCTAAATTATTTCCAAGTTCAACTCGATACCCAAAGGGGTAAATATGCAATTATTCGATCAGGCTTTCATTGGAGATTTTTTGCTCCGTTATGTGCACATTCTCGTGGGTATTACTTGGATCGGAATGTTGTATTACTTCAATCTCGTGCAAGTGCCAGCACTCGCTGCCTATGGCGATGAGGGTAAAGCTCGAATGTTGACCCTAGACAAAGTCGCTCGTCGAGCACTGTGGTGGTTCCGCTGGGCGGCAATCGCAACTCTGGGAACAGGCTTGTTGATCACCGGTGTTGTTGAAAATTACTGGACACGAAGTGGCGATGCCCACAAGGTGACGATTTCAATTGGCATGATTCTCGGAACTTTGATGGCCGCCAACGTGTGGATGGTCATCTGGAAAAATCAAAAAGTTGTTTTGGCTAATGCTGTCAATGTTTTGGGTGGCGCAGCTGCCGACCCAGCCGCTGCAGGTGCAGGTCGAAAGGCTTTGCTCATTTCGCGTCAGAACTTTATTTTCTCATTCTCGATGTTGTGGTTCATGGTCGGACCTGCACACTTTTATCCAGCAGCGTTTCCGGATGCGACATCAAGCAATGCAATGACACTGTTGATTATCGGCGTAGTACTGGCAGCAATTTTGGAGATCAACGCTCTCGGTCTTCTTGGTGGAACTGCAGCAACAAACAAACTTCTCTGGCCATATGAGTCACATAAGAACGCAATTATCTCTGGTGGCGTCTTATTGCTCATTCTTTGGATTGCCTCAGAGGTTCTTCTTAAATAATCATCGTTACGATGTAACTGATGGTTGAACAGTCGAATACCGAGGATTTTGGTGCAAACTCCTGGCTAGTCGAGGAGATGTACGAGCGCTATCGCGACGAACCACAAAGTTTGTCGGCCGCGTGGCGTGAATTTTTTAGTGACTACAAGCCGGTAGGTGCGCCGAAAGCCGACCCGACTGGTGAACTGGTCAGACCATCTTTTGATTCAGTCAATGATTTAGATGAGTTCGTAGTTGAGTCGGTGTCAGTGCCGGTCGCTCCAGTTGCGGCTTCGAAATTGACCAAAGCAGCATCGGGCAAGACGCCTACAGTCAAAGAACCGATCTCGCCAGAAACACAACCGCGCGCACCGCGACCTGCTGTTGTGTATCCGCCAGTTGAGTTGACGCCACTTGAAATTGTCGAGCCCGAGCCATTGCGCGGGGTCTCAGCAGTGATCGCAGCCAACATGGAGTCGAGCATCGGTGTGCCGACCGCGACAAGCGTGCGTCAAGTGCCGGCAAAACTTCTTGAAGTAAACCGAAAAGTGATCAACGGCTATCGAGAGCGCAGCGGTGAAAGCAAAATTAGTTTCACGCATCTAATTGGTTACGCAGTTGTTCGGGCGATCGCAGACGCGGTGCCGAACATGAAGCATGTCTACGTTGCCGACGAACAAGGCAAACCCCAGATCAAGAAATTTACCCACGTGAATATGGGGCTGGCCGTGGATGTCGACAAAGGCAAAGGTCAAAGAAGTTTGGTCGTGCCAGTTTTGCGAAATGCCGACACTCTGGATTTTGCAGGATTCTTGCTGACCTACGAAGACATCATCCGTAAAGTCAAAGCCAATAAGTTGACGCTTGAAGATTTTCAAGGCGCAAACATAAGTTTGACGAACCCCGGCACAATCGGCACGCAGCAGTCGGTGCCACGATTGATGGTTGGCCAAGGTTTGATCGTTGGCGTCGGAACAATTGACTATCCCGCCGAGTTTCAGGGCAGTGATGAACGCGCGCTGGGTCGCCTCGGCGTGTCGAAAGTTGTGACCCTGACAAGCACATATGACCATCGAATAATTCAAGGTGCAGAGAGCGGAATGTTCTTGAAATACGTTCACGAACTTTTGATTGGTGAACATGACTTCTACGCCGATGTCTTCAACAGCCTTGGCGTGCCGTACGAATCGGTCAAGTGGCGCGATGACTCGAACTCTCTTGATAGCGAAGATGCACTGCTAGAAAAACAGATGCAAATTGCAACTTTGATTCGCGTGCATCGAGTGCGCGGTCACTTGATTGCCGATCTTGACCCGTTGCATTGGCGCGCTCCGCGAATGCCACGCGAACTTGACCCTGCAACATACGGCTTGACAGTGTGGGACTTGGACCGCGAATTTTTGACTGGTGGTGTTGGCGGTGTAACTCGGTCAACCTTGGGTGAGTTGTTGGGGGTTTTGCGTGATGCGTATTGCCGAACCATTGGCGTTGAATACATGCATATTCAGAACACAGATGAACAGCGATGGATTCAAGAACATTTCGAGGGCGTTAAGCGAAACGACTTTGCCGTTGACAAGATCAGAGTTCTCGAGCGATTGAATGCCGCTGAGGCATTCGAAAGATTTTTGTCGACAAAGTATGTCGGCACAAAACGATTTGGTCTTGAAGGTGCAGAATCAGCGATACCAATTTTGGACAAAGTGCTCAATCTTGCAACCGATGAAAAAATGCAAGGCACCGTTATCGGTATGGCGCATCGTGGTCGCCTAAACGTTTTGGCAAATGTTGTTGGCAAAGATTACGACCAGATTTTTCAAGAGTTCGAAGGTTACGTTGATCCGTCATCGGTGCAGGGTTCGGGTGACGTTAAGTATCACCTCGGCGCAGTTGGCGAGTTCGTGGCGCAAAGCGGCGCCAAGATGCATGTTGAACTGGTTTCGAATCCGAGTCACTTAGAAACGGTGAATCCTGTGGTGCTCGGAACCGTTCGTGCTTTGCAAGATCAAATTGACCCACCACTTGCATACAGCGTGTTGCCACTTCTTATTCACGGTGATGCCGCGTTTGCCGGACAGGGTGTTGTGGCCGAATGTTTGGCGATGAGCGATACATCTGGTTATCGCGTTGGTGGAACGATTCATTTGATAATTGACAACCAAATTGGTTTCACTACGGCGCCTGAGTACGCACGATCATCGCAATATTGCAGTGACGTGGCAAAAACAGTGCAAGCACCAATTTTTCACGTCAACGGTGACGACCCTGAAGCGTGCGTGCGTGTTGCGCAACTCGCTTTTGAGTACCGCCAGAAGTTTCACAAAGACGTCGTGATCGACATGATTTGCTACCGCCGATTCGGACACAACGAAGGTGACGACCCGAGTTACACACAGCCGTTGATGTACAAAGCCATTGCCGAGCGTCGAAGCGTGCGCAAACTTTATGTCGAAACTCTGGTCAGGCGAGGCGACATCACAGTTGAGCAGGCCGAGAAGTCGTTGACTGATTATCAAGGCAAACTGCAAGGTGCGCTCGAGGTGACGCGGGCCAAGACGACCGAAAAAGTGATTGCCGCCAAGCCACCTGTGCCGATTGGCGTGATTCCGCATTTTCAAACGGGTGCGTCGCGCCAGAATATAGATGCAGTGCTGACGCAACTGCGCAATTATCCGAGCGACTTCATGGTGCACCCGAAACTCATTCGCCAGTTTGAAGCACGCGATGCGATGGTCGCCAACGAGGGCGAAGTTGACTGGGCGACCGCCGAAGCACTGGCGATCGGAAGTTTGGTGCTCGAGGGCACTTCGGTGCGACTTGCAGGGCAAGATTCACGTCGCGGAACTTTCAGTCATCGTCACTCGACTTTGATCGATTATCTAAACGAGAGTCGCTTCGTGCCGTTGGCGCAAATACCTGGGGCGACCGGACGCTTCTGGGTATATGACTCGTTGTTGAGCGAATATGCGGCGCTCGGTTTCGAATATGGATACGCGCACGCCAACCAAGAGGCGCTCGTGATGTGGGAAGCGCAGTTCGGAGACTTCGTCAACGGAGCGCAGATAATCATCGACCAATATTTGGTTGCAGCCGAAGACAAGTGGCAACAGCGCAACGGGTTGGTGTTGTTGTTGCCACACGGTTACGAAGGCCAGGGCCCTGAGCATTCGTCGGCGCGAATCGAGCGCTTCTTACAATTGTGTGCTGAAGACAATATTCAGGTTTGTAACCCGACGACTGGTGCGCAGTACTTTCACTTGTTGCGTCGTCAAGTGAAGCAAAGTCACATCAAGCCGTTGGTTATCTTTTCGCCGAAGCA
>OFRA01000273.1_pt1 | contig 13608 bp, 7 predicted proteins | sample 1543001 | NCBI WGS metagenome assembly OFRA01 (sample SAMN07774221, study PRJEB24372) | wastewater metagenome | isolation source: Lake Maggiore Verbania | place: Italy: Verbania | collected 2015-12 | reverse complement strand
GGCTCCTTGAATAGAGACCACGGGAACAGTTGCAGTGCCCCCTACGGCAATCGGGGAAGTTCCAGAAACGGAAGCAACCGGAGCCACACCCGAACTTGCCGAAGTTAGACGGCCAAAACCATCAACTGTGATTGAAGAATATGTATAATTACCTGCAACAACACCAGAGTTGTTAAGGGAAATAGTTGGCGTGGTTCCACCACTGCTAGCCAAAGGTGCAGAAGCACCCACACTCGTTACCGGTGCTGTGCCATTGGCAATATTGCTGACGATGCCTTTTGAAGTTATGGTAACTACCGGATTGCTATAAGTGCCAGGAGCGGCACCGGAGTCACTGAGGCTAATATCTGGAGTTGCGCCGCCGGAACTGGCCAAAGGTGCTGAAGCTGTAACAGCTGTGATCGTGCCAGGAGCAGTACCACTGCTGGCCGCAGTTACACGACCGTATTGATCAACAGTGATGTTTGACAGGGTATATGAACCTGCACTAACGCCTGAGTTAGTCAGAGCAATGATTGGGTTTTGTCCACCACTGCTACTCAGAGGCAGAGACGCTCCTACAGTTAGTACAGGTGTGTTGGAAGAACTAGAAATAATCCTTCCATAAACGTCTATGGTCAGAGTTGGATATGAATATACGCCCGGAGTTACGCCACTGATGTCCAGTGACAAAGTCCCCGTAGATGTGATGGGGCCCCCAATCAGGCCAATGCCCGAATCAATCTGGGTTACCGTTCCAACCCCTGCGGCAATAACGTTAAGAACTCCGCTTAAAGAAACCTCTAAACCAGATCCAATAACCAGAGGACCGTTAGGGGTCTGGAGAGAGTTGGTTTGAGGGAAGAAGAAAGGGTTATTGGGTACGGGTGTGCCTGGATTAGGGGGAATGGGGAGCGCCATTTAACAATCACGATTACCTGCTATAAGTGCTTTTACCCGGCTACTGAAAAGGGGGAGGTTGCCCTCCCCGGTAAATCAAACGTAATAAACTAATAAAAAAGAGCCCTTGCGGGCTCCTAAGGGTTATGTTTGAGTGGATCACTCAGCAAGTTTTGCCTCAAGGGACGCAACTTTGGCAGAAAGTTCCTGGACGGCTTTGACCAGGAAGGGAACCATTGCCGTCTCGGATAACTGGTAGTACTCGTTTTCGTCTTCGGGTTTGGTAACCAGGTTGGAGATGTGCTCAAGGCCGTTGTCCTCAAGTGCCTTCTCCACCTCTTGGGCGATGAAACCGACGTTGCAGTGCTTTTGCTCCAGGGGTTGCTTGGTCTGGCGATCCAGGAAGCAGTAGGACACTGGGCGCAGAGCGTTGATGAAGTTCTCGCCGCTGACGGGCAGGGCGGTGACACCGTCTTTGACACGAGCGTCTGAAGTGAAACCCCATGAGCCGCCGATGGTCAGGTTATAAGTGGCGCATTGACAAGCGGCGCGACCAATGACTACTTGATTTGCTAGGTTGCCGACAATGCCGTTGCCAATGATGACATTGGTACCATTGGCGTTAGTGGAGCAGCTGTTGTTTCCAATAATAAGTTGGCAGCCGCAGCTGAACGAGCCGTTTCCAGCGTTCGAGCCGATCAGGATGCTGCAGTCGTGGTTGGAGTTTGCATTGAAACCGGCGCAGAAGCCAATGAAAACGTTGGAGTCGCTGCCGCCAGTACAACCAGCGAAACGACCAATCATGACGTTGCAACCGCCAACAGTATTGCCCGAACCCGCGTTCATACCAACGTAAACGTTGGAGAATCCAGTGGTAGTGGCAGCTCCAGCATTGTAACCAAGCGCAGTGTTATTACCACCAGAGGTGGCCGCAGTCAAAGCGTAAGATCCTACAGCGGTGTTGAAGTTACCCGTTGTGATAGAGTCAGACGCTCCGATTCCGACGGCAACGTTCTCGCATCCCGTTGTCAAAACAGACAGGGCTCTGGAACCAACAGCAGTGTTATTGCACCCAGTTGTGACTGTGCAAAGGGCCAAGGCACCAACAGCAACGTTGCAGTTCCCTGTTGTCGCACTAGCCAGAGCCGAGTTGCCGATAGCAACACTGTTGCTCATGTTGGTGGCAACAACAGCTTTGGCACCCAAGGTGCAAAAACCAACGGCCACGTTGTTGGCACCGGTTACTATGTTTTGACCAGCAATGGAACCAACAGCAACGTTGTTGAGTCCGGTGGTCAAGTCAGACAAGGCCAAAGATCCCACAGCAACGCTATTGCAGGCGGTTGTGAGGCAGGTAGCCGCTCCACTTCCAACGGCAACGTTGTTGTTACCAGTCGTGATAACTTTAGCAGCATCGCAGCCGACTGCAGTGTTGGATGCCCCGGAGGTTAAAGTAGAGAGGGTGGAGACACCGACACCGGTGTTGCCGGCACCGGCTACGGAACCGCATCCTGCGCAGGATCCAATAAATGTGTTACTACCTCCCGCGTTTCCGGCTCCAGCGCACAGTCCCACGAAGGTGCCAGAAGCACCAGTTGACCCAACACAGCACCCCAAAGCAGTAAGAGTGGAAGTTACGCAACCAGCCACAGCACCCACGCAAGTTGGGGTCGCAGAGCGCAAGGCACCCCATTTCAGACCGGTGGTGCACGTAGAGTCGGCAATCAGAATCTCATCGTTTGCTCCAACGGTCAGTGCGGTTGGTGTAGAAGCGGCAGAAGCGGCGATAAGATCGCCTTTGGCTACCAAACAAGCACAAGGGATGGCTGCCGATGCGGCAGGGGTTCCCCACTTCAAACCTGCAGTACAAGTGGAGTCCGCAGTGAGGACTTGACCATCTGTGCCCACAGAGAGGTTTGCCGGAGTGGAAGCAGCAGTGGCTGCAGCAATCGACCCTTTAGCAGTGTAAACAGAGCAGGGAACATATGCCGGAGTCACCCACAGAATTCGGGTTCCTGTGGAAGACAGGATTTGACCCGAGGTGCCACAACTGGCTGCGCAATCTTTCAGAGCGCCATAAAGTTGAATATTCTTGCTACTGTCACCAGTAATCCACCAATCGGTAGCGTCAAAACCCAGAGCCAACTGACAATTGCCGTTGAGAACGGGAAGTTGAACATTCGAACCAATGGCAACATTGAAGTTGCCCGTTTCATTGGCGCAAGCGGTTTGAAGGCCAATGGCAACATTATTGCCACCTGACGTAGTGCAGCGACCAGCAAGAGAGCCAATGAAGGTGTTTTGTTCACCTACGGTAATTGCGCATCCAGCGAATGAGCCAACAAAAGTTCCGCTGCCGGTGACGTTTGCGGCACCACCACCTGCCATGAACCCTAGATAGGCATTTTGCGGGCCACTTGCATTGTAACCAGCGCAAGCTCCCACATAGGTGCTACATGACAGAATCCCAGCAACACTGCCGGCTTTGAAACCGACCAGAGTCGAGTTGTCATATGTATCAATCGCGGTACCAGTGCAAACACCAATATGAGTGTTGCCACTGCCAGTTGTAATAGCACAACCAGCCTTCAAACCTACAAGTGTGTTATTTGTACCTGTACCGCCAGCAACGATAGATGCGCCAGCACTACAACCCAATCCAGAGTTGGTAGCACCTGTGAAGGCACAAAGGGAGAATGTGGGGGCCCACTTCACACCAAGAGAGCAAGTGGCATCAACGGTGAGCACGCATGTATCGCCACCAACAGTCAAAGCGCTGAATGTACTTGCAGCAGAACTGACCAGCAACTCACCTTTTGCAGTAAATGCCGAGCAGGAAATATATGGTAAACCCGTACATGCTATCCACTCAAGACCGCTTGCACAGGCATTGTTTGCGGACAAGAGAGAACCATTTGCCCCAACCGCCAATGTTGAAATAGTGCTAGCAGCAGAAGCCGTAATCAGAGCACCTTGGCCTGTCAAAGCACTGTAGGGAATGTATGTAGCACAGGTTCCGGCAGGAGTCACTGCCAGAGTGGTACTTGTTCCCGTAGCTGTTTGGGCCGGAGTAGCAAGTTGAACGATGCCCTGGGTGCCAGTGGAGGCAATGGGGAGATCAGTTCCAACATTCAGGAACTGCCAAGCAGTGGCATTAGACAACAACCAGTCACCTTGGTTGGTGGTGTAAGGACCACCACCTCCGGGAGGGTTGTAGGAACCACCTGTGGTTACGATGACAAAATAGTCAAGATTGCCAACGGCGGCTGAGGGAATATTTGAGCCAACGACAAACGAAGCGGCAGCACCATCGGCGGTTACCGTAAGAAGCTGCGATGTAGAGGCATTGAAGGTGCCTGCAAGTGTGAGATTGCTCCCGGCATTGAGGGCATTGATTTGCAACTGAAGTGCACGCCCTTGATTTGCAGTAAGTGCTTCAACAGTTGAATTACTGGCAACCGTGTCATTCAACTGAACGATGCCAGGGTTTGTCGTTGTGCTTGAAGCAACACTAATAGTGCCGCTAGACACGTTGATGTTGGTACCAATTTGGACAACACCTTTCTGACCACTGGAAGCGTCCTGGACGATCAGGTTTGGAGCGGTCGAAGTGCCAATGTTCACGAGGGGAGCGGCAACCGTGACGCTAGTGACCGGAGTGGAGGTCAAATTGATGGTTACCGCACCGACACCGCTCAAGGGGGTGACGCTAATGCCAACACCCGCTATAATTTGGGATACCGCTCCACCACCACCACCGGTGGCGATAAGTTCGCCGCCGAGGGTTACCTCAAGCCCGGATCCAATGACCAGGGGACCTAAAGGACCGTTAAGGGAGAAGGTCTGGGGATAGTAGAAAGGGTCGTTTGGAATAGGGATTTCCGGGTTAAATGGAGAGAAAATTTGAGCCATGGGTTCACAAAAATGCGGGTACTGTTCTTAACCTGCGAACATCAAGAGTAATAAACCAATTCACCCGTTGTCGGATTATATCCAACCTGGGAAAAACCAACTGGCAAACCTGAGGATCCCGCATTACGCACAGGAGCAATAACCGTAGTCTGAGTTACGGTGTTTTCCAAAGGTGCGCCAGTAGCGTTGATGACGATGCTGCAAGCCGCTTGGCTTGTTGTACCAGCTTGTGAACCCAAAGCCAGAGCTTCGGCACCCTGATCAGTTATGCCTGCGCTCTGACCCAGAGCAATCGCACAAGCACCTTGGTTCGTTGTGGCTGCACCACCACCAATAGCAATAGCTGCGGTAGCTTGAGTTGCGTTACCAGCTATTGCACCGATGGCAATAGCACCGATACCTTGAGCTGTACCAGCGTCTAGACCAAGTGCAATCTCTGTAGGGCCGCTGGCGTTATTCTTATCACCCAGAGTAGCCCAGGTTGTGGAACCACCGCCACCTGAGGCAGAGATTACACCAGTCAGGCTGATGGTCAGACCCGAACCAACAACCAGAGCGCCGTTAGGGGTGCTCAGCAGGTAGGACTCAGGGTAGTAAAAAGGGTTGTTTGGGATAGGTAGTGAAGGATTGAAATTGATAGGAAGTCCCATGGTTCTGAAAAGGTAGGGTTAGCCGACAGGTGTCGAAGAGATTTGCGTCCAAGTTGGGGGGTTGGTTCCATCGCTGTAGAGCACATACATTAAGCCAGTTCCAGAACTCCACCATAGGGTTCCAGGTGGGTGATCCGTTGTACTAGGCGCAGTATCAGATACAACAGTATTAGCGTAGGTGTAGGGCATACAACTTACCCAAGACACTCCGTCCCAAACTCGTAGAACCGGAGACGGTTGGGTCAGTCCGGTGTACTTGGCTGTACCGTCACCTAGACCTGGGCCGGTAGCTGTGAAAATCACCCCTACCGCGTTACTTGCTGCCCCAATTGATACAAAGTTGGTTGTACCTAGAGTAACAATCTGATATGAAACACCAGCCCGTAGATTAGGAGCAGTGATGGGGGTAGCGGTTCTTTTATCTAGCCAGAGTTCTCCAATTGAGTTACCAGGCCAGCCTATTGGGGCAATAAGAGGATCATTGGGGGAATCTTCTCCCACATAACAGGGGCCGATTTTTACTAGCTCTTGGTTAGGTTCGCTGCGAAAGAACAGCCCAGGCTGGTCCTCGTTGACATTCACTGCTGGTTGCCCAATTAGCAGTTTTGTGGGATCTGGTCTTTTGTTGTCAACTTCAGACCTTAGGAGCTGAATCGGTGTTACTTTGTTGGTCATTGGTCTTTCAATTGGCGACGGTAAGTGGTGGGAATGTTTCTTTTGCGTTGCCAGCTGCTTAGCCCACAAGCAGTGGAAACATACGTGGGATGCTCGGGATGTGTATTCATCCAGCGCTGAGCATGTTGTTTAGCTGCGGCGGCGGATCTAATTCTGTCTAAATGTCCATTCAACACATTATTTCTTCCAGAAGTTTTTCCACCTTTTATCCCTGCTTTTGTTCTGTCTTCTGCCGACATGCCAAAAATTGCCGTGCCGTTTATTTTATTTGTAACCGAAGCTTTTATGCCCCCTTTGCTAGCATCTTGTTTTCTCTTTACTGAATCTTTTTTGGACCCCCCAATTTTGCATAAATCAGGGTGTACAGCCTTGTTGCAATTCCTGTTTAAACACTTTTCATCGCTTTTATAAACAGGTTCAATTAACTTGATTTCTGCTTGAATGGCTTCTTCCCAGGTATCAAAAACATTTAAAATAATTTTTTCAAATGGTTCTTGTTTCCATTTTTCTTTGAATGTGACTGGACTCCCAACATAGGGGTCTTTTTCGGGGTTGGAACAAGGTGATTTTCTAACCCCGTAGTAGTAACATCCGTCATCAAATAGTATTTTATAGGTGTAGAACATAGTGACTAAATGTCTTTACAACCGAGTAGACCTCGGAGGTTTATAAGGTGTTTTACCCTATTAAGCCGGAGTCTAGATTTATAAGTTGTCCCTCGAGGTTGACCGAAACTCCCGGGCCTACCTTAACATCTGAGTTAAGCAAGCTGTCTGGAAGTGGGCAGGTAATGAACTCAGAGGAGGTTACGACCCGAATATTACAAGTTGTTCCTAGCTCTGGAGCATTGGCAAAAGTTATACTCAGGAGTCCGGTGAGAGGATTCACACCAACTGTGTAAGCTAGACCAGCTAAGGCGTCGCCCTCCACCGCTGTAGGAATTTGCATAACACCACCCAAACTGACAAACATGTTCTCTGAATTTACAATAGTAAAGTCCAGAGGTTGCAGATTGACAGTAAGAGGGAACACTTTGGTGATATCATCAAACAGAGGAGAAATATCATCCACTGAAGTTACAAACACAGAACTTACTTCTGCATCTCTGTATCGGGAACCTGATAAAATAGCCCGAATATTTAGAGTCGTGCCAATTGCAGGTGCGTCTCCAATGAATGTAAGTTTTGGCTCTCCCCTGTCAAGGGTTATGGTGTATGCGGATGATGCTTGGAAGTCCCCGGAAGGATTCTGTTCCACACCACCCAGGAAAACCATTGAGTTTAAGTTGGTAATTTCGGGTATGGCTGGGCTTAAATCAAATGTACTACGAATGTCATCAAATTCAGGTAGCAGGGTGAAACTAACTATTTCCAGAGTTTCGTTGTCGTCATCAGAAGTAACTACTCGTATATCGCAAGATGCGTCAGCAGGGGGAGCCTCGTAGAACAAGATTTCAGGGATCAACCCTGCCCCACTACGAAGCACTTCGTATGAAGCAGTGTCTGAGTTTGAACCTGTATTGGGAATTTGAATAACACCACCAATAAATACAAATAAACCTGTGGAACCGATTTGAGAAGTGGGAATAGAATAGCCCCCTCTCTCCAAGGGGAAGATATTTCTCAAACCATCAAATTCGCCAGAAATATCGTCTGCCGAGTAAACCAATACCTGAGTTGGGAAGGGTATCTCGGGGGGAGAAACATACAGTTGCCGATTGTTTAAGGGGTAGATAGGAGTTTCATTCTGGTAGAAGTTTCCAGTAAGGGCTTGGCGTACTGGACCTAAGAGAACAAGACTGTTGCCATCTACAGCACCTGAAATTGACAACTTGCCACCCCAGCACGTAGTGCTAAGGAAATCGTATTGAATTTTTCTTGATAGCTCGTTTATCTGATATTTGGGTAGTCCTTTGGAGTAATCGTAGTACCCTACATACTGCCAAGTGTGGGTGTTTGCAGCAATTGATGAAGGAGTGTTAAACTCAACAGGCCATGAAGCGGTTGAAATTGCATAACCACCTTGAGGAGTAAGTTGCAAGTCCAAGTTGTACAGATTCCTGTCCCCTGAGTATTTAGGGAGGAGATAAGGCAAAATGGAAGAAGGACTATATCCCATCAACTGGAAGAACCTGAGAACAGCTGACTTTGTAACCGACCACACTGGGTCGTATATGGAAGGTTCTGGAACTTGTGTCTCTTCACAAACTGTTACGATTGTGCCACTTGGCCAGTTAGTTGGGAGAGTTCCTCGGGAGTACTCTGGATAGTAGTTACGAATAACTTGAATGGTGTTTGAAGTTATGGAAATAACTCTTACAAATTCAACTGTGTTTGAAAGTTGCGGATTAAGAACAGTGTCTGTGTAAGTTAATTGCAAAACACTTAACTTTTGTTTTGGGTTTGGTATTGCTTTTACAGCAAGTAACTCCATCTGGCTGACTGCAGGACGACTTCTTTGGGGGGTTGTAACGTAGGGAGTCGTCATAAGTTGAGCAGTTTGAACTAACACAGAGTTACTGACAGTGATCGTCCGCTTCAAGGGGTTAGGAAGCCTTGTGTATACAATACCTAGCGCATCAGTACTATCGTCCAAATCGATTGAGTAAGGTTCACTAAACATATCGTATGGTACAACTGCACCACGCAAATAGGTCATATTTGCCTTTATGGAGTCAGGGATTTGAAATTCCGTAGGGACATTTACACCTGTATAGTAGTTGTAAAAGTCAGTAGGTACCAACCCTTCCCAAGAGTTTGAGACTGGCTCCTGCCTCAAGGTTACACTGGTTGGCACAAATGGAGAGTTTGAACTAAGAGGATTTACTTTAGTTGGACCGCCATCAACTGTGAAGTTAGTTTCGTAGTACAAATCAGTCCAAAGGTTGCTCTCAGCTAAGTAATAATTTTTGTTTTGGTAGGTGTAATAGGTTCCTTGTGGTGAGTTAAATGGAACCAATCCCTGAGTAGCCGAGTAAATGGACTGTATCCAAGGTAAACTAGAATCAGTTACTGAAGCGTAAATAACATAGTTTATTGACTGCGCACTATCTGAAACCTTGTTATTATAGTTGAGCGAATATGAGTATTGATCAGTTTGGATATAATCAACTGTAAATACCTGAGCAACGCCACCATACTGACCAGGATCAAACTGGTAATTTCTTTTTAGGGTGCTTGACAAATTTTGGCCTGTTTGGTTTAACCTGAGTACAGACCCTATTTGGGGTGCTTGGGAATTTACACTTGTTGACTGTATGACTAAGCCATATGACTTTTCAGTGGCTGATCGGGGATCTATAAACCTCCGAATGTAGGGGATTTCTAGTTCAGACGCATCCCCATTAGGTATCGTTGTGTCGGATGCGCGAACGCGAAGTATTGCCCCCCCAGCTGAGTAGGGGTTTAGAAGAGGGTCTGTCTCCGACAAGTTTGCGGTAGGGCTACCATCCGTTACGAAGAAAGCGCGGAAAGTACAAATCCCGTCAGTTATATAAACCGCAGAGCCAGGTTTTAGAGAGAAAGGCAGAATGCTTGCAGGGTCAAAGGAAGACCGTAAGAAAATAAGTTGTACTTCGGGGTCTGAGGGGTCTGGCCTAACTTGTACAACTCTGCTACCGAGGGTCAAAATACGTTTTTGTTGGTCGGACTTTGCTTGAGAGTCAAGCAGACTCAGAGGTCTCACTATGCCAGTTTGTAGGAACCCTTTGTTAACTTCGTTGGATCCCCCCAAAGTGCCCATACCTCGGAATCCTTCCGCTTGAAATGCAACGGAACCGAAGTTAGTAGTTGCGTTTGTTAAGGATATGAAACCACCATCCACTGCCCATACTCCAACTGCTGCACCAATGGTGTATATTGATTGTGCTTGCATGTAGGAGTTTCCACCTTTCAACCTAAACCCAAAGTGGCGAAAGTCATTCTCTGGATCAGTGATACCTGTGCTTTGACCATTTGTTAGTAAAATGGTTGAGTAGTAATAACGTATGTTGGGAATTGATGTTTCGTTTAAAGCTTCGAGCTGAGCCTGAGTAGGTACAGAAATTATGGGTAAGGGGGGTATGCTCTCAGTACTCACAAACTGGGATAGAGGTACCCACAATTGTACATCATCTACTGTAGAATAAACTTGATACGGAGTTGGATCCTTTTGAATGGTTACTGCGGTAGAGCTATTTATAATAACTGACTTAAAACCAGTAACCAAATCGCCATCAAAGTTACCATTTGCCATCCCGTAGTCAGAACGGTGATTTACCGTATTCATGTACGGAGAGGAGTTATCTGTACTGTTTGTTTCTAAGTTATTTGGAAATACCCCTTGTGTAGAGGATACAATTTGGTATTCTGGTGAGGAGGCTAGAGTGGTGTTAACTTGACCGGCAAAAAATGCAGGGAAAGCTTTTTGTACTTTTACATAGAAATTATTTAACTCATCTATAGAAGCATTGCCTACGATGCTAAGACGATGGTGGGAGTAAGAGTGTAACTCGTAAGTTTCCCCGTCAACTGGAACATAGTACGGATATATGTTATACACATTGAACTTTGGACTTGCATTTTTATCTGTGGTGAAGAAAATAGATGGTAACGAGGAGGAGAGAATTGGAGAGAATTCCGTGCCTTCCCAGCTACCTGCCGACAGATAAAACTCATTGGTATTTATAGGATTTACGTAGTAGGCTCCTGAAATAAATGTAGCCCCAGCTTGATCTGTACTGTCATTATAATTTACTTGAGTGAAGTCATTATAGTTTAAACCGTGCGGTGAATCAGACTTAAATATTGCGTACCCGGTGGTTTCATCAGTTGTAACTGTGACAACACTACGGAAATCAATTTTATCTAATCCAGTAAAATTGGATAGGTAGGTGTTTCCAGTCCATTTTAGAATGGAGGTGATTGGCTGGTTGCTAAATACAGGTCCTCCGGACTGTTGTTGGTAGGGTACTGGAAATAGAGGATGAGTATATTTTGGCACATAGATGGGGTGAATCTCGCATTTCTTCAGATCCATTCCTATGATGGAAACTCCACGAGGGATAATGAGCCCTCCTGTTGTCTCAGGGTTAAACTGTGCCAATGCACTTTGTGTTACAGCTAAGTAAGGATTTGTAAAGTCTACAGAAAAAGAAGAGACTGAGGTTCCAGGACTATTGATTACATTGTGACGACCAGGCACTAAAATTATCAGATACCGGTTATTACCGAGAGAAATACCACTTAGTGTGTCTTGGATTATATTCTTTGTTACTTCAATTATAGCTCGGTTTATTGTAAGAAAAGGTACTGTTTGCCCATCGTTTGACAGAGAATCTGTAGAGTTAGGGTATTCAGGTGCTACGAATACAGTAAATCCGCCAGTTCCCCCTAGGAAGGGTGCCGCAACAGTTTGCCAAGTATTTAAGTCTGTACCAATGCTTAGGGCTTTTGTATCTGAGTCTACCCACAGCTCTCCGCGAGAGGGGGTTAAAGTGGGAAATTCGGGAAGGTATGCTGTTGGTCCTACTTTTACAACTGATTGATTGTTAGTCTCAAAAAATAGGCCGGGGTCTTCACTATTTGTGTTTAGACCTATTTCCCCAGGAGTCAAGTTGGCGGAGGTTGGGCGCTTTCCTAATATACTTGAGCGTTTGAAAATCAGTTTGACAGCAGACATTTTCGCTAAGGAGCAGTGGCAAGAGCTATGAAGATAGCTGTGTTACTTTTACCCTCCTACAGGTAAGCTGCACCTAACACGGCATCTTGACTAACATCGCCTTTCTCAAGAAGAAGGGAAGCCGCACGTAAATAAGGATCTGCCTTTGGTCCCAATTCTCCCCGAAGTTCTTTGTATCTCGACATGAGTGCCATATATTTGGCATCATCTTTTCCAGTTGTTTCCATTAGACTCCCTCGTACACTTGGTTGATTAGGTCCTGAGCCTGTTTATCGGTCAGTTTACCCCATACACCTTGATTATAGCTGCTGATGGGGGATCGTATACTGGTTGTGTAGAGAGTTTCAATATCTTTATCGTCAAGCTTGTATTTGGTCTTTAAAAGTTCATTTACACGACTCTTGTTATCCAGTATTTTTGCCACAACGGGCATATCCTTGCGATACTCTGCAAGTTTTGCCGGGTCATTTTCGCTGCGTTCAAGCGCCTTAATACCCGAAGCAAGCCACCTTCTGGTTTGCCAGTTTCCCTGGTCAGGGGCAGCCCGTAAAGAAGAGTTTTCACTCGGCATGGTGTTCGAACCTCCTTTACCAGTGGGTCCTTTGAAAGCACCGAGTGCCTCGGCTAATGCTGCTTTCGGACTACTTTGCGCTAAACCCAAATCAACCCAGCGTCCCTTACCCTTATCGTCGACCATTATATTCCCGGGATGAGCATCGTTATGAGCAATCCCGAGTCGATGTATACCTGCCATCGCTTTCCAATAGACGTTTGGAGCGTACTCGCCATTGAACTTTGTATAAGACGATGTAGTTGTGCCCATTTCTTTACCCGTTACGCCGGTCATAGCTATGCGACCGTCTCTCGTACTTACTCCGGGAGCAGCCATGAACTGGTGTATACCGTTGATATCAGCGGCTATGAGTTTAGGGCCAAGGTCTACTTTACCTAAACGATTCATAATTTGAGCTTCTGTGCTCGAAACTGCCCCTCTTTTTACAAATGTGCCGTCAGGGTTACGTATAACAGTACCGTAAGCGCCTTCTCCAATTTTTCTGGACCCCGTACCATAACTATCTTTCCAACCGTCATACTTTTTATCTCCGACTCGCACAACTTTACCTAAGTTGATGTCGGAATCCTTGGCATCGTCTCGTGCCCATCTGGTGTTTCCCGTGGCACTTACACCTAATTTATCTTTTATGCGATTGAGACCAGCTGTATCTAAACTCTTACTTATATTGGATATATCTTTTCTAACCTCCATGGCTATTTGTCGTGATCTTTCGGGAGGTCGATATAACTGCCGTCCTTCCAAAATCACTGGGGATTGTAATCTGAATTTCTCTAACTCTCTCAGGATATTTGAGGGTGCCCCAGGTAGTTTAATTGGTGTGGGGTCGGAAGGAAATAAATCTCTTGCCCCTTTAGCTGCGGACAAAGATCCTGCTCCCATCTCCTTCATGCCTTTTATGAACTCCTCCCTATCTAAGGAAATCAGTCTACGTGCTTTTTTTATTGTAGAAGAGATCAGGGGGCCAAGTTCAAGAACACACCGTTCCCTGGGGTCAATACAAGTTGCCCCACAACTTTTTCCCTTCGAACATCTTTTTCTCACAGGACTACTCTCCTAAGAACTCTCTCATTCTCTCCTCAAGAGAGGCAATTTGCTCGCCAATGCTTTGAATTTCGCTGTAAGAGGAGTGTTGGTCGTATGTACGATTGTAGTCGGTCATTTGTTGCTGGCCTGCATTACCACCTGGAGCAGCAACTGCCATTTTAGCATCAAGACGTTCCCTCTCTTTGATCATATCTTGCATCTCTTGCATACAGC
>OFRA01000270.1_pt1 | contig 13651 bp, 16 predicted proteins | sample 1543001 | NCBI WGS metagenome assembly OFRA01 (sample SAMN07774221, study PRJEB24372) | wastewater metagenome | isolation source: Lake Maggiore Verbania | place: Italy: Verbania | collected 2015-12 | reverse complement strand
TGGATATCACTCTGCTGCGATGGATGAAATTGCAGACCGAGCAAATGTAAGCAAGCCAGTTTTGTATCAGCATTTTCCTTCAAAATTAGATCTATACCTTGCAGTACTAGATTTACATATTGATTCACTTGTATTTGCAATCCAAAAAGCAATCGCATCAAACCGTGAAAACTCATCAAGAGTTGCAGCCACAGTTGAGGCCTACTTTGGATTCATTGATTCTGAAGGAGAAGCTTTCCGCTTACTTTTTGAAAGTGATATGAATCTAGAACCACAGGTTCGAGAACGTCTAAACCGAATGACTTATGACTGTGCCGCTGCAGTAAGTGCAGTTATTTCTATAGATACCGGTTTAGGCAAGGAAGAGTCGATGATGCTGGCAGTTGGAATTATCGGAACAGTTCAAACAACAGCTCGGCATTGGTTAGATCGTGATGGCAAGATTGATCGTCAGCGAGCAACTGAATTGGTAATGAATTTAATTTGGCGGGGAATTTCTGGGTTCCCTAAATCACAATCCTAAATTCGCAAACCATTCAAGTAATAGATAGAGTTAGAGCATGGCAACTACAAAATCAGCAGTTAAAGGTTCAAGTAAGACTGAGGTAAAGATTGGCATTTCAGATAGCACTCATGAAATTTATATTGAATGCTCAAGTTCTCAATCTGAAGTAATTGCAAAAGTAAATGATGCAATCAAAACATCCTCTGTTTTGGCGCTAAGTGATGCAAAGGGCCGAGAGATTTTAGTTCCACACAATAAAATTAGTTATGTTGAAGTTGGCGAATCTGCTGACCGACGTGTTGGTTTTGCAAATCAATAATTAGACGCTAACAACCCTTCGTTTATTTGCCCTAGCTTCTAGCTTTTCCCACTGTTCAGGCAAGGTTGTGTATTCACCCAACAAATTAAGCTTTCCATTGCCATGGTAATCACTAGCACCAGTCATGATTAAGTTGTTGTCGCTAGCTAACTCAATAAGTTGATTTTTCTCCTCTGGTGAGTGATCTCGATGATCAACCTCAATTCCATCTAAGCCAGCCTTAATCAATGAACCAAATGTTTCAATTGAGATCGTTCTACCTCTATGTGATGCCATCGGATGAGCAATCACTGAAACTCCACCAGCATCTTTGATTAATTTTATTGCCGCTTCAGGCGTCGGTGAATAATGTGAAACATAATATTTAGATTTGTTATGAAGCATTTGGGTAAATGCCTCATCTCGACTAGTAACAACTCCCTTTTTAACAAGTGCATCAGCTAAATGTGGCCTTCCTAAGGTTGCGCCATCTGCTAACTGTTCAAGGACATCTTCCATAGTTATATCGATGCCAGCTTCATTGATTCGAGCAATAATTTTTGCCATTCGGCCATGTCTATTCTCGCGAGTTTCTTCCATCGTTTTCATTAATTCAACATTTTGCGAATCAAATAGCAATCCTAAAATATGCACGCTAATTCCATCTGAAGTTTGGCAAGAGATTTCAGCTCCTGGAACTAATGAAATTCCTGGCCTTAAAGCAGCAGTTGCCTCTTGCCAACCACTGACCGAATCATGATCGGTTAATCCAATTACTGAAATGCCTGCAGCAAGTGCTTTATTAATTAATTGGGCAGGTGAATCTGTTCCATCACTGAAATTTGTGTGGGTATGTAAATCAATCATTTGATTTACTCTCAGGTTGATTTGAGCGCAATACAAATAATGTGCAGCCAAACAACAAGCCAATTATTCCTGGAATTGTGCCGGAAGGTGGTTGCTGTCCTAGCCAAGCAAATGCCAAAAGCGCACTTACTGGAACTTCAAAAAATACAACTAGAGATACAACTGCAGGAGATACCCGCTTTAATGTGAAGTTAAACAATGTATGGCCAAGAAATTGTGCGCCAATTATCAAGCCAGCAAGCAGTAACCATTGTGTTCCAGAGTATCCAGTTAAATTCGAGTCAGTTAAAAGCACTACGGGAAAAATTAAGATTGCGCATGTTGAATAGCAGACGGTTGTAAAAGTTGAAGTAGAAATAACTTTTTGAGCGCTGGCGCCAATTATCATGTATCCAGCACCTACTGCGCCACCAAATACTGCAAGCAAATCTCCCTGAAAAGCCCTAACGGAAATATTCAAATCAATTCCAGTAATTGCCACGACTGATAAAAAAGCAATTACCATTCCACCAATAGATTTTTTCGGAATGTGGCCGCCAGCTAACTTAATAAATAATGCTGCAAAAATTGGTTGAGTTGCAGTTAGAGCAACTCCGGTTGCAACACTTGTTAATTTCATAGCCCAGAAGAAACAAACAAAATGCGTTGCTAACAAGGTGCCAGCCAGTACTGACCACCGAATCGCATTTAATTGGGCCTTGGTTTTCCATTCACCGCGGGCGATAGCAAATGGCATCATCATTAATGCGCCTACTAAATTACGCCAGAAAATCATGGTTGGTATGGGCATAATCGCTTTGGCAATTATTGGACCAGAAGATCCGATACCGAGCACCCCAAGAATGAGGAAAGGAATATCCCGACCTGTTGGTAATTTGGTGTGGTCTTGATCTTTCATGGGTAAAACCTATCGATAAATTAATTATTGTTATGAATCCATAGTGAGCCGATACCCTTAGCCCATGAATACAAGTAAAGGTGCAATCCTAAATCGTGTATTCCTAGCCCGATTAGCTGGTACAGCGGTCTTTGACCCAAATGGTGATCAACTTGGCAAGGTTAGGGATGCGGTCGCAACTCTGCGTACTAACAATCAGCCTCCAAGAATTCTTGGCTTTATCATTGAAGTACCACCAAGAAAAAGAATTTTCATACCAATCACACGGGTGACTTCAATTGATAATGGCCATGTAATTATCACTGGTTTACTTAACATGCGTCGGTTTGAACCAAGAACTAATGAAATTACTGTGCTTTCTGAAATGTTAGATCGATCAGTGACTTTAATTGAGACTGAAGAAAAAGTAACTGTGGAAGATGTGGCAATGGAGATTTCAAAAACAGGTGATTGGTTTATTGAGCGCGTTCATGTTATGAAACGCGGTTCTGGCTTTAGAAAGCGCGGTGCATCATCAACTGTTGCCTGGTCAGAAATTTCTGGAATAAATATTCCAGAAACTCATCAAGGTGTCAGTAATTTGCTTGGTACGCTAGCAAATCTACGTGCTGCAGATTTAGCTGCCGTACTTCATGATTTAAATATTAAGCGCAAGGTCGAAATTGCTCGAGCATTAAATGATGAACGACTAGCCGATGTTCTTGAAGAGATGGATGAAGCATCTCGCGTTGAATTACTTGCCGAACTTGAGGGCGAGAGAGCAGCAGATGTTTTAGAAGAGATGGATCCAGATGATGCTGCTGATTTACTTCGTGAAGTTGGTAAAGAAAAAGCACAAGCACTGCTTGCATTGATGGAGCCAGAGGATGCTGAAGGTGTTCAGCGGTTAATGGGTTATGAGGATTACTCTGCTGGTGGAATGATGACGACTGAGCCAATTGTTTTAACTGCAGATACAACTGTGGCCGAAGCTCTGGCTCGAATTAGATTATCTGAAGTAGCACCTGGTCTTGCCTCGCAAGTTTTTGTTTGTAGACAGCCAATTGAAACTCCAACCGGTAGATTATTAGGAGTTGTTCACATTCAAAGATTATTACGCGAACCACCTGCAACATTGTTGGGTGGAATTCTAGATTCTGATATTGCACCACTTGCACCAGAGGCAACTTTGAGTGAGGTTTCTTCATACCTTGCTAGCTACAACTTATTGGCAGTTCCTATTGTCGATTCAAATGAGCGCCTACTAGGGGCTGTTACCGTTGATGACGTGCTGGATCATTTACTACCTGAGAATTGGCGCAAAGTGGAGTCATTAAAGCGAGAAAGTGAGTCAAACTGATCATGGCTAAAAAACTTAACAAAAATTCACTTGAGTATCCTCGTGAGGCACGTAGAACCTTAAAGCCTTCATATGATCCTGAAACCTTTGGTCGTTGGTCTGAAAGATTTGCAAGATTCTTAGGAACTGCCCGCTTCTTAGTCTTTATGACTGGATTTGTAGTTTTCTGGTTAGCTTGGAATTCACTTGCACCAAGTAATTTACAGTTTGATCACTATCCATTTATTTTTCTAACACTTTTACTATCGCTGCAGGCTTCATACGCTGCGCCATTAATTTTGTTAGCACAAAATCGACAAGCTGATCGAGATCGTGTCCAGGGTAATGAGGACCGTGAGCGAGAAGAGCGCAATATGGCAGATACTGAGTATCTAACGCGTGAGTTAGCTAGCTTGCGAAGTGCAATTGGTGAGGTAACTACTAGAGACTATCTACACAGTGAGATAGCAGATGCCATTGAAGAAATAGTTAAGAAGCTAAACAAAAAGTCTTAGGTATTTACGTTAAGCCTTACGCCCAATAAGGATTTTGGTCTAACAATTATTTGATCAAGAATGCCATCAAATACATCCATAAATTTCTGATCAGTTAAAACTAATGGATTTCCGGCATCTCCGCCCTCTCGAATATTTGTGTCAAAGGCAACTTTTGCTAATAGTGGAACATCAGCGCCAACTAATTCACTTAGACGTCTGGCAGTCTCTTCACCGCCACCACTTCCAAATATCGAAATCTTCTCTCCAGTTGTAGGAGAAATAGTTTCTGACATATTTTCAATTACACCAATTACTGGTTGCTTAATTTGATGTGCAATTCTGCCAGCGCGCTCTGCCACTTCTGCAGCTGCTATTTGCGGAGTTGTCACAACAATTATTTCTGAACCTGGAATAAGTTGACCAAGTGAAATTGCGATATCGCCAGTTCCTGGCGGTAAATCTAATAAGAGAAGATCTAAATCTCCCCAGAATGCATCACTTAACAATTGCTCAAGCACGCGGTGTAATAGCGGACCACGATAAGCAACTGGATCTGATCTTTCTGGCTTGAACATCTCCATTGAAACAACCTTGACGCCATAGTTTTCTACTGGAATAAAGGTTTGATCAATCGCAGTTGGTCTTTTATCTAAAATTCCCATCAAGCGCGGAATTGAATGCCCGTAAACATCAGCGTCCAAAATTCCCACTTTTAGGCCACGAGCTGCTGCTGCAACAGCCAAATTAACTGTGATCGAAGATTTACCTACGCCACCTTTTCCAGATGCGATACCTAATACTCTGGTTAGTGACTCTGGCTGAGCAAATGGAATGAATTTTTCACGACCCCCGCGAATGATTTTCTTTACATTATTTCTTTGTTCTTCACTCATTACTCCAAAATTAATCTCTACTGACTTAATCTCTGAAATATCAGTTAAAGCATTTGAAATATCACTCTTTAATCGATCTTTCATTGGACAGCCAACTATGGTTAACAAAATCCCAATACTTGCTTTTCCGTCGGTGAAGTTAACTGATTCAACCATCCCGAGCTCAGGAAGTGGTTTATGTAGCTCTGGGTCTATAACTTTCTCTAGAGCCTTATTTATTGCCTCAACAGTACTCATAGAATCTCTGGATCAATTCTAGGTTTTGGTTTCATATCAAGATCAGATTTATCAATCACATCACCAATATGTTTTTTAATTAATGCCTTTGGATGTAAGTCCTTTACCTGCAAATCCTCATACCCAGGTCCTAAATTATCTTTTATTTCATTAGTCACAGTTTGTGCCATATTTTTTAGTTTAATCAATAATCTTGCAGCATCTGCTGCCATATTTGGCAGGCGGTCTGGCCCGATTAAAATCATGCCAATTACCAGTAGAGCAAGAATCTCACCGCCACCAATGTTGAACATAAGTACTACTCCTTTGAAGCTACAAGAGTTACGGTAACTTCCTTGGTCAAACTATTGCGCTTGTATTTAATCTTCACCTTATCACCAACACTTTTACTTCTAATCATCACAATCAATTCATCAGAGTTATCAACCTCAGAGCCATCAAATTCAACAATCACATCTCCTGCTTTAAGACCAACTTTATCTGCCGGTCCACCTGGAGTTATTCCAACTCCTTCGCTAGTAATTAGTGCGCCAGTGCCAGTAAATCTTGTATCTACTGATATTCCCATAATTGGGTATGTAGCAGATCCGGTTTTTATTAACTGTTCAGCAGTCTTTTTTGCTTGATTGATTGGAATTGCAAAACCTAAGCCAATTGATCCTGCTTGAGAACTAAAACCGAGTGTTGCAATAGCAGAATTAACTCCAATTACAGCACCTGTTGCATCAACTAATGGACCACCGGAGTTTCCTGGGTTAATTGCTGCATCCGTTTGTAAAGCGTTGATAAATGAGCTTTCACCATTTCCGTCACCAGTTGTGACAGCACGGTCCTTTGAACTAATAATTCCAGAGGTCACAGTTCCAGAAAGTCCCAGTGGAGATCCAATTGCAATGACCGCATCACCAACCTGAACTTGTTCACTGTTGCCAAGCTGCAAAGTTGGTGCACCCACTACATCAATTTTTAGAACAGCAAGATCATATGAGCTATCTCTACCAATCAACTTAGCCCTGTATTTTTTCCCATCAGATAACTCAACTGTGATTGTGCCACTTCTTGCAGCAGCCGCTACCACATGGTTATTGGTCAAAATGAAACCATCACTATCTAGGAAGAAACCAGAACCTGTTCCTGAACCACTAAACCCTTTTACTGCTATTGATACCACTGCAGGTATTACACGGGCAGCAAGTCCTGCAATTGAATCTGGTGCTCGCTCAATTGAATTAGTTGTTTGAACTAAATTCGCTCCTAAGTTTGTTGCACTACTGCGACCGATAGCGGCGCCAAAACCACCTGCAATTAGTGCAATTACAACTGCAACTACAAAAAAGTTTGAAGTACTACGACTAGAGACAATTCGGACTTGCTTGGTTTCAGCACTTGCTTGCCACCATGGAGTATCTGATGGTTGTCTCATTTAAGTAAGTTTATTGGCAAGTAATAGACCTTCGCCAATAGGAAGTAGTGATGCTGCCCATCTTTCATCTTCTTTAACAACCTTTATCGCATCTCTTCTAGCAATACTCTCAGGATCGCGCTGAGTTGGATCAGCAACTTTTCCACCGCTTAGGGCCTGATCAATAATCAGTAATCCACCTGGTTTTAAAAGACGGTAAGACTCTTGAACCATGTCAAACAGATCAAGTGCTGGTCTAATGATTATTAGATCATAAGCATTATCAGCTAGCTTGCCGATTACTTCAATTAATTTTCCAGTGATGATTCGGTATTTTGTTGGCGCAATATCTGCTTCTTCAAATACTGTGCGAGCAATTTTTGAGTGTTCTCTTTCTGAATCAATCGTTGTTAAAACCGAATCTGCAGGCATTCCGCTTAATAACCAAAGCCCACCAACACCCGAACCTGTCCCAATTTCTACAACTGATTTAGCGCTTACTAAATTAACTGCAAATTTTAGAAAGTTTCCGACTGCAGCAGATGGATCGGCAGCGCCAATTTCCTTTCCATTGTTCCTGGCTTGTTGCATGAAATAATCTTCGTGCGCAAATGACTCAGAGTATGAACTCATATCTCCGCGAGGTGAAATTGGTTGGTTCAAAATGTATCCAGCCATTCAATTAAAAGTCTTGCGCCAAATCCAGTACCGCCCTTTATGTTTTCACCCGCATCAACCTCAGACCTACCAGTACCAGCAATATCTAAGTGCACCCAAGAACGATCACCAACAAATTTTTCTAAAAATAGAGCAGCTGTTACTGAGCCGGCTGAGAAATCGTATTTATCTGCAGTGTGGTTAAAATCTGCAACATCACTAGCTAATGCCTTTGTGTAGTCATCAATTAGGGGCATATGCCAAACTCTTTCACCAACTTTATTTCCTACTTCAGATAACTTCTTGGCCAGAGTTGTTTGGCGGGTATACATCGCTGCATGTTGCCTGCCTAAACCAAGGGTTGCCGCACCCGTAAGTGTTGCAACATCAACTACATAATCAGGATCTAGCTCTAAATCAGCGTATGCAAGTCCATCAGCTAAAACTAATCTTCCCTCTGCATCTGTGTTTATAACTTCAACTGTTGTACCGCCATAATGTTTAATCACATCTGATGGTCGTTGTGATGTCCCAGATAATGCATTTTCAGCAGCCATTAATAATGTTGTCACTCTAACTTTTGGTTTAGTTCTTGCCAAAGCAACGGTTGCACATAAAACCGCTGCCGCACCAGCCATGTCACTTTTCATTCCAATCATCGTGTCATATGGTCGTTTTAACGAAACACCACCAGTATCAAAAGTAATTCCTTTTCCTATCAATACAACATGTGGCCAATGAGTAGAGCCTTTTGGTGCATAGGTAATTTCGATTAATCGTGGGCCCGGAGTTGGAGATGAGTTTCCAACAGCAGTTAATCCACCGAAATCTTTTAGCGCTCGGCCCGACTTAACTGAGATTGATAAACCAGAGTTTTTTGTGGCCGAAACCATCGCGCCAGCCTGCTTAGCAAGCCACTCAGGATTTTTAATATTTGAAGGGGTATGAATTAGATTTCTAGTTTGCCAGACAGCAGTTGCCAATACATCAGCACGCTCAATTTCATTTTCAAAATCTCCATAAACAGTCAATTCTGGTTTGTTATTTTTTTGTTCACTCTTAAGTGAGAATTGGTAGTTTGAAAGCGCAAATGCAACCACTTGGGTGGTAACCAAGTTTTTATCTTCAGTTAAAGCAGAAAGGACTTTACTGCTACTAGTTTTAACTTTACGACCCAGAGTGGTCCCCGCTTTACGAATATCATCAGGGCTTTGCTCGCCCGTACCAATTAGATAAATACGTGTAAGAGTGCCAGCTGAAAGTGGAATCTCAATTAACTCACCAGCCTTTGCGGTGAAATCTGGCCAATTAGCCAGCTCAATATTTAGATCTAGTTTTGTAAAATTAGTTAATGCAGTTAAAAATCTGCTTTTATGTATTAGGGGTTTTTCACCAGGAGAAACCGGTATCGCGACAGCTGTGAAGTTTGAAAAATCTAATTCATCTTCGGGAAGAAATGAGAGTTTTGGATATAAATCTAGGAGTTTATGAATCATAAACTTGTGAGCCTAGATCAGTCGATTTACTTTTTTACTAACGCAACAGCAGCTTGAAGTACGTTGCCAAGGTTTGTAGCCTCTTCGACATTTAGTTCAACAACTAATCGGCCGCCGCCTTCTAGTGGGATTCGCATAACCATAGAGCGAGCCTCTTTGGTGACCTCCATTGGGCCATCACCAGTTCTTGGTTTCATCGCTGCCATTTAACACTCCCCTGCCAAATTAATTCATTGCCGTACTAGAGGCGCAATTATCCCCTATATGGCTACGGGTGGGAAATCCATTAAATCCCCTTAAGAAATCAAGCCAATTAGGCGGGATCTACCCGATGCAATTACTGATGAGACTGCCCGTTCTGGGACTCCCAATTTTTCTGCAATTTCAGTGGCACTAATCATGTTTACTAAATGCAAAGTCAAAATCAGTCGTTCTTCTTCAGGCAGGGTGGCAATTAATTCTGCGATTGTCTTCGCACTGCCATCAGGTGCCATGGCGTAAAGGTTACTGGGCTAAGTCGATACTTTCGAGTTATGCGCTAACTTGCCGAGCAAACCGACGTAACGAGAGCCAAACTCCGATAAGTAGCGCTGGTTTTGCAAAGAGTAAAATCAACGCTGGGGCAATAACTTCCTCTTGCCAATAAAAAATTGTGCCACCACGAACTTTTTTAAGTTCAAATTTTCCAGTTCCTCTAATTACTCGGCCGATATGCATGACTTCGCATATGTGTGGCGGTTTCCAATTTGTAACCTCCATGGTGTCAAGAATGCCTAATTTTAATTTTGGATAGAGCTTTGGAAAAATTCCAGTAAAAGCAAAGATAAGTACTCCCTTGCCATTTTTAACTGTTCGATCTTGATCTAATTCTGACCAAACTTTAGTTTGCAGCATCCATTTACTTTGACCCTTCCAATCCACTAAAGATCGCCAAACCTCATCTACTGGTTTGTTTATCTTTATGGTCAGGGTTAAATTAGATAGTTTGTTCATTTGATTTTGACCGCCTCAATTGCGCTAGGAATGTCGGAACACCATGTAACAAGTTCTTTCTGGCCAGACTTCATAAAATTTTGACTCGCTAAATGATCTAGCGCAGTTTGAAGAGGTCCATAGACGCCAGTTGGATCACATACTGCAATTGGTTTACCGTGAAATTTAAGATATCGGCCAACCCAGATTTCAAAGAATTCTTCTAACGTTCCGATACCACCAGGCAAAATAATAAATGCATCAGCTAAGTCCTCTATTTTTGCTTTTCTAGTTCGCATATTTGTAACCACATGCATATGTGAAGCCTGCGCATCTTCAAACTCTACTTTTTTAAGTGGCTCTGGAATTACTCCAATAGTTGCAGCACCTGATGATCTCGCCCCTTTTGCCACCTCACCCATCATTGAAGCTTTCCCGCCACCCCAAACAAGATCCCAACCTTGTTCACCAATTGCCTTGCCAACATTAAATGCCAATTCCAGTGAAGTATTTGGAATATCTGGAGCAGATGAGCAGAAAACCGATACGCGCATGAAATTAGTCTATTGCCTTCCATGCACTTTGATACCGTTGGCTAATGAGCACTACTCAAAGCACTGCATATGGATTTGGTATTGCTACCCAAAATCAATCTGGCCAAACTCTTGAGTGCTCTTTTTATGCCCTTGGATTAGGTAAGGCGCCAGAAAATAACATTGACGCAACTTTTAAATCCTTAATCGGTGAAGATCCGATACGAAAAGTTAAGAAAGTTGCGGTTGAAGTTGTTATCCAGATCAATGAAAAACCAAAAGATGCTGCAGATGTTTATCTAAGGCTTCACTTACTTTCACATAGGTTGTTAAAGCCCCACACAATTAACTTAGAGGGCATTTTTTCACTACTTGCCAATGTAGTTTGGACTTCAGCAGGTGCTTGTGAAATTGATGGATTTGAAAAGGTTAGACCTCAATTGATGAGTAAGTATGCAAACTTAGTTGTGTATGGCGTAGATAAGTTTCCACGCATGGTTGATTATGTAATTCCTGAAGGCGTTCGAATTGCAGATGGTGATCGAGTGCGTTTAGGTGCGTATCTAGCACCTGGCACAACAGTGATGCATGAAGGCTTTGTTAACTTCAACGCCGGAACTTTAGGTAAATCAATGGTCGAAGGTCGGATTAGCGCAGGTGTTGTTGTGGGTGATGGAAGTGACATTGGTGGCGGAGCTTCAATTATGGGCACCTTAAGTGGTGGTGGCAAGGAAGTAATCTCAATCGGTCAGCGAACTCTTTTGGGTGCCAACTCTGGAATTGGAATTAGCCTAGGTGATGATTGCGTCGTTGAAGCTGGCATCTATATAACTGCTGGATCAAAAATTACTTTACCGGATGGAAAAATAGTTAAAGCCTTAGAGTTAAGCGGTGCCAACAATCTTTTGTTTAGACGAAATTCTCAAAGTGGCAGCTTAGAAGCACTGCCAAAAACCGGTAGTTGGAGTGGCCTGAATTCAGCCTTGCATAAGAATTAGTTCTTAAAAAGTTTTTTTGGTGAGGTTATAAAACCAGCACCCCAAGATAAATGCATAGTTGCAAAGACAATTGACATCAATAACTTATCAGCTATTTTTCTACCAATAATCACCCCGCCAATTATCAATAACGCTACATAAATCAAAAAAGGTACCAAAAAGATTGGGGCAACAAATACTCCTAAAACTACTGATAAAGAATTAATAACTAAAGCAAGTGGCGGAGCTAGATATCTAAAATTAGTAGTTTTTGGGTGTTGTCTAGAGATTACTCGTCGCCACCTGCCATATTGAAAATACTGTTTTGCTAATTTACTTAGTGATTTTCTAGGCCGGTATGTGACAACAAGTCTTGGGTCAAACCAAATTAGACCCCCCTGCGCACGCATGCGATGGTTTAACTCCCAATCTTGCGCTCTGATGTACCGCTCATCAAAGCCACCGGCTTTCAAAATTGCAGCCTTCTTAAAGGTGCCAAGATAAACGGTCTCAGATTCACCTGCACTACCGCCAGTATGAAACTTTGAAGGCCCAACGCCAAGCTTTGATCGCATTGCCTGTGCAATTGTTCGCTGTAATCCACTGCTGCTATCTGCGTACATAACTCCACCAACATTTACGGCGCCAGTTTTTAACATGATCTCAACTGCAGTCTTTATGTAGGTTGAAGAGATTTCAGAGTGGCCATCAATTCTGCAGATGATTTCATGGGAACTTTCTTTAATAGCTAAATTCAAGCCGATGGCAGTTTGTCCAGATGGATTGCTAACTAGTTTTATTTTGGAATTTTTTGCTGCTAAATCATCAGCAATCTGATTAGTCTTATCTTTTGAAGGTCCAAGTGCCAAAATTATTTCAATTTCTCCAGCATAATCTTGCTGAAGGATTGCTGAGATACAATTTTCTAAATCCTGCTCTTCATTGAGAATAGGCAAGATCACCGATACGGCAGGTGCGGTTGAATCATTCATAACCCCTCCTGCCATTATTTGTGCCCAATATTTCCCTGCCCATAATCTAGGATAAGAAGATGAAATCTTCTCGAAGTATCAGGATCTTTACTGGTATTTCGATCGCAACTTTGGCAATTTCAGCATTGAGCGCATTGGCTTTTGGCACAGTATCTGCCTCAATAAACAAGATAGATGCATTTGCTGGCATTGATAAGCGTCCTGAACGAATGTCTTCTGCAATTAATTATTTATTGGTTGGATCAGATACCCGAGAAGGTTTAACAAAGGCTGAACTAAAAGCTCTTCGAGTTGGCTCTGTCGCAACTGCTGCTGGCAAAAGATCTGACACTATGTTGCTAGTTCATATTTCGAAAGCACGAGATAAGGCTGTTTTAGTTTCTATCCCTAGAGATTCATTCGCACTAATTCCGCAGCACCTAAACAAATCAGGAAAAACCATTCCAGCTGCTTATTCTAAAATCAACTCAGCATTTAACTGGGGTGGTGCGCCTTTACTTATTCAAACAATTGAGGAAATGACGGAGTTAAAGATCGATCACTACATAGAGGTTAATTTCGCAGGGTTTGCCAAGGTGGTTGATTCACTAGGTGGCATTGAGGTTTGTACCAAGAAAGATATAGATGACCCGAAAAGTCACTTGGTTTTACCTGCGGGAGTTCATACCCTAAATGGAATTGATGCACTTAAGTATGTTAGAACTAGAGAGTTTGATGGCTTGGGAGATATCGGAAGAATGCAGCGCCAGCAAGCCTTTATGTCATCAGTTGTTAAAAAAGCGACAAGTGCTGGAGTACTACTAAATCCAGTAGCGATGACTAATTTTATTAACTCTTCCCTTTCTGCGGTAACAACTGATGAAGGATTGAAGAATTCAGACTTGATCACCTTGGCTAAGCAAATGAAATCACTTGCCACCTCAAATATAAGAACCCTTACTGTGCCGCTTTCAAGTTTGAACTACTACTCAAATGGCGTAACTGCATCGGTCTTATGGGATCCAGTCTTGGCTCCTGAATTATGGGATCGCTTACGTGAGGATCGAGCAGTAATAGATGAGGTAACTCCATCACCTTCACCATCTGCAACAGAAGCTGCAAAGGTTGAG
>OFRA01000269.1_pt1 | contig 13672 bp, 5 predicted proteins | sample 1543001 | NCBI WGS metagenome assembly OFRA01 (sample SAMN07774221, study PRJEB24372) | wastewater metagenome | isolation source: Lake Maggiore Verbania | place: Italy: Verbania | collected 2015-12 | reverse complement strand
TTTCTGGGCTAACAACCTGGCACGGAGGCCGAAAACCATGGCTTATGTTCTACCCCAAGTAAAAGTTTTTCAAGATTTCCGATTAGCTCCAGTAGCTACTGCTGGTGTTCTAAACGCCCACATAAGCGGCGGCCACGCTGAACTTTTCCGATATAGCGATGCTACCGAAAAAGAAGTTATCAACTTAGGCGATTACGACAGCCTATCTGATACTTCTTACGAATGGCCCTCTATCTCTACAGGCTCTGTAGTAGATCTGTCCTACGTTAAGTTATATATGGATAATGCTAAACTTAACTATTATCAAAATAATGTTGGGGTTGGCGGCTCTGTTGCTCCAGTTGCCGGATACCCTAACCGCATTATAGCTTCTGGGGTTTCTTTTAGAGACAACGGTACCGCGTATCCTAAATCAAATGTATTATTAGACCGAGGCGCCAAAGTTGGTGACGGTGTTTGGGTTCGTGGCGTTGCTTCTGGGGTATCTTACGAGATAAATACATTTATTAGCGGGTTCATAGGTGCTCCCGTAGCATCAACACGCTCTGCTTCCTCTAATGGAGTTAATAACAAAGCTACGACAGGTGGAGCTTTAGGCTTAGATAATTTAAGTACAATAATTAATACGGTTACTATAACCCCTAATAAAGATAACTACGATGGTAGCGAAGACGGTTATGTAGACGAATATTACACTATTGAGGTCATACAGAGTTCAGGAGATGGCGATTTTACAACTGCCCGCCTCCGTGTAACGACCGCATCCGGCTTAGATAACGTAGCCTCCGTAGCCGCAGCTTCTGCTGGCTCTTTCACTACTATTGGTACTAGGGGCCTTAGAGTTATATTTGACAATCTCGGCGACGCCTCATCCGCTTCTGCTTCCGCTGAAGCAAGCGAATACGGAGTATCCGCTAACGACTTAGTAGTAGGCCAGAAATGGAGAATACACGTTACTCAAGCGGTAACTGCAACTGTAGCTACGAGTGCTGGCACTTATACCGGGACTTCCGACACTATATATATTGTAGAAGTTACTAAAGGTGGCCTGTATGCTTCATCTCCTGAAATTACTGTATCCACCACTAGTGGAGTAGACTACGCAGCTCCTTTAGTAGTTAGTGCAGCGTCCACTGCATTTGCTGTTGGTAACGAAGGTGTTACTGTAAGCTTTAACGGAACTAAGCTTATAAAAGGCGACAAGTTTTACATTACAGTTACTGGTGTTGCTGCTGGAGCCTATAGTACGATTGTACTTCAAGATGACCTTCCCGTAGAAATACGAAGTAATGAAGACTTAGATCTTAAGCTCTTTATTATTAAGGATTTACAAATTCCGGAGAAGAGAGAAGAAAGTGCTCCTAATGTTAATTATGAAGCTAGCTATACTGAATTTATAGTTAAAGAAAATAACACTGTCTTTGTGTCTGACTGGACCGAAGACGGAGTTGAAGTTCCTTTGCCTATTGAAGGTGGTACTCTTTTTGTAGAGTATCGTGCATGGCTTCAAACTTTTGTATCTGAATTTGGCAGTATTCAAGATCCAGGTAATATCACAGAAACCTTGGGGGTTTTGCACCCAGATAACCCATTATGCTGGGGTGTATTTACGGCTCTGGAAAACGCCGGTGGTCAAGAAGTAAGGTTTACCGCAGTATCTAACCCTGATCAAGTTAACGATTGGTTAGACGTTCTTGATGTTTTAGGCGATCGAGAAGACCTATATAATATGGTCCCTCTGACATTTGATCAAACGGTACTAGACGCGTACGCTGCGCACGCTGTATCGCAGTCCGGCCCAGAAGTGGGCAGATGGCGAGCAGTTGTCCTAGGCATTAGGACTCCTAGGAAAATAGCTTTAGTAAACGCAGAGTTGTCATCAGACGAAGCTGAAGTTCTTGCCACTATAGCTGACGATCCTTCTACCACAGGTACCCAGTATACTCGACTTAGCGTACCCGCTAATAACGCTAGGTTTGTAACTAAGAAAGTTAGAGCTGGGGACACCGTAAGATACTTTTATACTACTGACGGGTTCAACCGTATTAACTATGTTGAATACATAGTTTCCTCTGTGTCCTCTGAAAGCACTCTAACCTTGAAGGCAGGACCTGCTGCCCCTGTTAGTATAGCGCAAAAAGTGGAAATCTGGAGAAACCAGAATAACACTGAGTACTCTACTACTATCGGGGAAAAGGCTGGTAAGTACTCTTCAACTAGAGTTGTGGCTATTGCTAACGATAATTTAACTATGAGCGGCTATAAAAATCAGCCTAGCTACTTCTTAGCTGCTGCCGTAGCAGGTCTTCGATCTGGGTCTAACCCTCATCAAGGGCTTACTAGCGTATCAGTTTCAGGTGTGGACTATGTAGGAGACGCTATAAACGGCTTCAACGTAGCTCAGCTAAATACGATTGCTGGCTCTGGTGGTTGGATTATTGCTAAAGCGGAAGACGGTAGCTTCATCAACCGCCACGCCGTTACCACCAACAACTTGGATCTTAACGCTAGGGAAGAGCAAGTTAGAACTAATGTCGATAACATGAGCTACGCTTATAGAAGTGCACTAGTACCATACATAGGCCGTTCCAATGTTACAGCTAGTACTTTAACTAATATTCGTATAGTACTTACTGGGGTGGGCACTGGTTTCCAATTGGACACCGGCACTGATATAGGACCTCAGCTTATTGATTTTGACATTAGAGAGCTACGACAACACGCGGTATTAAAGGATCACGTAGTTGTGGTTATACTTCTAACGATACCATACCCTCTTAACAATGTAGAACTTCACTTAGTTGTGTAAGTATTTATAACCCTACATCGTATTACTAAGGAGAATAAACTATGCCATCAATTTTTGGAGACGCGTCTAAAGGCGAATATCAAGGAGCCTTTAGAACTACGGCCGGTACTGCTCTTAAGTTTGCAGGTAAAGATGTTACTTTGGTACAGAACCTGCAGGTAGCTCATCAGCAGCCTGTACAGCCTATTTTTGAAGTAGGGTCTAATAAACGCTATTTCGTTGTAGGAAAAGCTAGTGGTACATTTACCATAGGGCAAATTTTAGGATTCGGATCTGGTGCCCTTAGCAGCGTTAAAGATATGGCGGACCCCTGCATAGGTGACAGGAACCTTACTATGATGATCCCTAATTCTCACTGCCAAGTAGGCGGTAAGACCTCGGGAACTTTAGGTTTGACTCTAAGGGGAATTCTACTTAACCAAGTAGGATTCACCGTAGCAGCACAAGATAATCTTGTTAACTCTAACGTGTCTGGGTCTATGGTAGACTTGGCGTATGATGACATCAAATAAAATAATAAGGAAATATAATGCCACAACTTTTTAATGCTAAATCTAAGGCAGAGTATAAGGGTGCGTTCTTTACTGCAGCCGGATCTGGTCTGCAGTTTAAAGGAGTTAACTTAAATTTAGTGCAGAGTTTGCAGACTTCGATGCAACAACCTGTTACCCCTCTATACGAAATAGGAAGCAACAACCGCTACTACGTCGTAGGAAAATCAACCGGAACTTTCACCATTGCTCAAATTTTAGGGTTTGCGGCAGCTAACGGAAAAACAGTCCTTGACCAAATAGCGGACATGGCAGATCCATGTAAAGTTAGCACCATGACACTCACTTACCCAGCTAGTAGTTGTGAGGCTGGGGGTAAATCATCTACATTGGGTTTGACTCTTAATATGACGGGGGTTCTTGTACAAAGCCTTCAGGTTGCTCAGCAGGCTCAGGATAATATTGTAACTGCAAACGTGACCGGAATGTTTACAGACATGACCTACGGCAAAGCCTAAAATAAATAGGCAAATAGTATTGAATACTTATCCCGTGCAGATCATAATGATCCTGCACGGGATACTTTTATTTAGTAAGAGTAAATTTACGTATCTAAAGTATAAACAAATCAGAAACGTTAGGTAAAAATGACACCAGAATCAAATGAAGGATTCGATGTATCTCAGTCTTTATTAAATATTAAAGATAATATATCGAAAATGGCTCGAGGTGTTTCCTCTGTATTCAGTAGAGAATTTACCAACACCCCTCACAAAAATAATTCAGATGTATTATCTACGCTGTCTCCTTCACATTTGGACCTTAGAGATAACGAAGATATATTAGCAGGAGTAGTGGAAGAAGCCTTGCCGTATTGGGGATGGTATAAAGTAACCCCTTATGGGGGCACTGCCCCGCTCTCTTGCGCTTTAATGTCTGACACTTCTCAGGGCAAGATAGGTGCAAAAAAAATAGGGTCTCTAAGGCCCGGCGATAAGGTTCATTTTATAAGATCCAGATCTAACTCTAGGGGTATAATAATAGGAGTAGAGCCCGAGTTAATGGTAAACCCAAGTGACGTCCTAGCTACTACAATATCGGCAGCATCTGGGCACACGGTCATATCGGAAGAGACCAATACTCATTTAATAACGTACACAGAAGACGCATGCATAGATAGCTCTAGGGGATCACCTGTAGACTCTACTTTAGTTGGGGAGAGGGGTTGGGCGTGCGAGACCGGAACTACTGTATTTATAGACCCATTTATGGCATTTATAAAGGCTGATGAAAACTGCGGTGTTTGGTGTTTTTACTTTGATCAATTAACTAGGCTGCATGGCCACAACCTTCAAATAAGGTCTAGTTTCTCAGAGTTTGATTACGCAAACGATAACGGGGAAGCCGTGGGATACTCCGGTACTACCCCCTACATATGGGAGGGAATGGGTGCCTTAGATAGAAGCACTGCTACTGCAAAAAAGCACGAACAACAAGAGGAGCAGATAGACAAGCCGTACCTAGCTGCGGGTGACGCCGCCGCAAGCGATGATAAAGACATTCAAGAACCTTACCATAGACTGCAATCTTACACTGGGTACTTAGGTCAAGGATTTAGAGATATTCTTAGGCTGCCCCCTAAAGGCGGAAAAGGAATTAATAAGATAGGGGGAGATAGCGGAAAAATGGTATGGGAGCAGCACTTGGCTCTAGACGGAAATTTCCACATACGCTCGTCTCAGGGAATAACTATAGCACATTGCCCTTTATATAGCCCCCCTGTTAGAAGCGTCAAAATGGAGAACGATAAGGACGGGGATAGCCCCAAAGACTACAAATTTTCTGGGGCATACGGAAGCGGGGATGCCCATAAATTATCAGGATCGCCCATACAGGATATTCCCTCTTTTCCGGCAAGAGCTCTATGCTCTGACGACGATACTGCCTACGCTTTCTCTTGGCGTTCAGATCACCCATTCGTATACCATAAAAAAGACTTTAAGGCTACACCCCCTCCGGAGTCTGAGCAATCCCCCGCATATGGGGTGCTATCTAATCAATGGTATATAAATGTACCAGGAGAGCCATACGAAGAGGTAGATCATCGATACGCAGCTAAATATAACAAACTAATGTCTTATTTTAAAATACTTCCGGACGGTACCATAGTAATAGCAGGCCCTAATGGTGAAGAGATAAGAATGGTCGGAGGGTCTATCGAGCTTAGTTGTCCTGGCGATATACAGTTAAGACCGGGTAGAAATCTTATTTCTTTAGCGGGAAGGAGCACTTGTGTTAGAGCCATAAAAGATATAGACATCTCCTCTTCTGAAGAAGACGTTAGAATAAAATCAGAGAAGAATTTACTAATTTTAGCGGGCAATGGAGTTAATTTAGGTAAGTTAGTAATAGAAAACAAATGCCGCAATGAAGGCGGTATAGTGCTTAAATCCGCAGGGGAGATAAGCTCTCTTGCCGAAGACTCCATATATATACGATCAGGTGCTGCAGGGTCTGAAAGAAATATAGTGCTAGACGCTGGTGGAACTTCCCCTGGGCATATAGGATTAGTGGCAAAGACTGTAGCATCCTTTGTTAGTAATGGCAGGTATGATTTTTTTGGACAGGGAAAAGACTACGACCCTGTTAATATGTTTACTAAGAAGACCACCTTATTTGGCTCTAGTGTTTACGCAAATGGTACTTTTGCCTGTACGGGACATGTGCTTTGCGAGAAATGGATACTAACTTCACAAGAGCACGTGGCCACTAAAAAAGCAAAAGATTTTGGCTATAAGGTAGGACCTTTAGACGGGGTAGTAGACAAAAAAGGAACAACAGCGGCAATGCTACTAAATGACCAGCTAGAAAGAATAAAAGGGTATGTATTGGAAGGAAATAAGGCTGCTGCTGAGATATTTGACGGTCAAGTTGAAAAGCCATGGAGAGCAAAAGATAGAGTGGGAGATGCTGACCAGACAGGAGGATGGGGGAAATATGCTTTCTACTTTAAGAAGACAAGTGAGTACAGGGCAGACGCATTCGTATTATACGAAACTAGGTGGCAGCAAAGAGCTAGGCAATTTGATGGAGGAGGAGATTTCTGGACAGAAAAGCCCGTGATTTATAAAGGGGAGGAGACTTACCCATATCCAGGTAAAGAGGCTTGGGTAGATAAGCCTTCTTTAAGAGAAGTAGATTTGAAATTTTATGATTCACTTAAGCCTGCTGAAAAGATAGAAGATCAGAAAAATCTAGGGCACGAAGAAAAAAGTCCTCCTGATGGGCACTACAGAATAATAAGATAGAATGATAACAGGGTAGAATGCTATAGTAACTATTTTTGTACTGGAGAATACATGGCGGATATCATCGATAATGATAATGATAAGGCACCTTTAGCAGAGGCGGCTAAGACATCATCTCTTACAGACTTTGAAAAAAAAGCTCTCGGCCTTAAAAAAGAAGGGAGGCTAGATGAGATAGCAGATGAGATAGCTAGGCTGGACAAGAAAGCAGAAGATAAGGAAGTAAAAGAGGAAGAACCAGCCCCAGAAATAGAGGCAACTGAGGAACAAGCATCTAAGTTTAAAGAAGTTATATCATCATTACAGGACGTTAAGCCCCTTATCTCATTACCAGCTAAACAGCTTAAAGAGGTACAAGAAGGGTTTGCCTATCTAAACGAAATAAAAAATAATCCGGAGCTTTATGCAACTCTTAAATCTCAATGGGAAAAAGCAGACGCGTACTTCAAAGAAAAAGTAAAGGAAGACGTTTTACCTAAGGCTAAGCTACCAAAGAGTCTAATCTCCGAAGATGCTGTAATTCTTGAAAGCATAGCCAAGCCAGAGCCCGTAAAAATTGAAGAGGCCCCCGCAGTTGCCCCCAAAAGTATAGACGCCTCCAAAGATAATCCTAGTGATAAGTTTACATTTGTAAACGACTTAGGCGATAACTACAGCCCATCCCCATCAAACCAAGAAAAGGTTGTTTACCCAGAGCAGCCCCACGTAAGTAAAGCGGATACTGTTTCTAACAACCCTCTCAACCTTCTTGATCAGTGCCCCCACTGCGGATGGAATTTAAGAAAAGAAGATCTCACAGAAACAGACATGGAGGACCGTAGAAACTTTGTACAGTCTATACTTGGTAACTTTAGGTTTAAAAAGAAATTTGTCTTATTCAACAATGAGTACCGTGTCACATTTAGAGCTCTTACCAGTAAAGAATGCGACATGGCATTTAGGCAAATAGTTTTAGATAGCCAGTACGATTACAAAAATAACGTAGCTGGTAGTACTGATTTTTACTGGAGAAACTTACAAGCGTACAGGTTAGCCATGTCGCTTCAATGTATCGACTCTGACTCTTACGGAAGTATAGACATACCTAGCTTAGACGAGGCAGATATCCCAGGAGTAAGCAACGACCCGTTGCAAATTCAAAGTAAAATGCCGCCCTACCTGACTTACGTGCTAGATTCCTTCTTGCCATTAGAAAGCACTAGGGCAGTAATAGCACATGCCTATTTTGAATTTCAGCAAATTTGCGACAAACTACAAGTGATGGCGGAGTCGCCAAATTTTTGGAAGGCGATCGAGTAACCCAGCTTTTAGTAGAGCTAGCCTCTAGTGGCGTTGTTGATTTTGCCAACGCCGACATACTCGATCGCAAGTGGAAATTAAAGTTAAAATGGCTTGCGGAATCCCATTCTTCAAATAAATCTGCAGAGGTAGCCAAGTTGGCAATACTGCGGTATACTGGGGCATTGGGATATGGCAAGGCCGAACTGTTTAATGAGTCATGGGAAAAGGTTAATGATCTTATACAATCTTATACTAAATTAGCTATGCCGTGGATAAAGAGTGAATAGCTAAGGGGTTATAATGGCGGAACAGCAGTATAACTATAACCAACCGATTTTCGGGTTTGAACAAAACCTTGGTACAAACATTTCCGGGACAGGTCAGCAGATTTTTGGCAACGGTAGAATGAACCCTGGCGCGGGTGATTTTAATATCTCCAGTCTTGTAGGCATCACAGACCCTGCCATGCAGATGTTAATTAATCAGCATATAATGCCCTTATTACTTAAGCAAATGGGACCTAACGCAGTAGCAGCTAATTACGGCCAAGGCAATGTTTATACTGAGGGCTTATTAAAGAATGCTATGGGGGATAGGAATAGAGTAACAACATTTGGCAAACAGCAAGACACTGGGCCCATGCAAAATGCTATTACCGGAATAGCTAAAATGATGGGAGTAAACATGGGGGCCAGAGAAAAAGAAGCTATGGCTTCTATGCTACCCATGCTGTCTGAAATGATGCCTGGACTTGATGCCCTTATCCCTGGTGGTCTAGATAGTTTTTATGGGGCTAAGGGGTCTGCATACAAAATGGCGGAGGGGATGTACGCTGGGAGCAGATACAGAACAGACGCAGCCACGGGCGATAGAAAAATGTCTGGTGAATCTATACTAGACATAACAAAAAGAGTTCACAAAAATCTCTATGGTGACAATGCAGACATTTCGGAAATGAGCGGATTAACTGCAGGGCAGGCTGGTAGCTTATTTGACGAGATGCAAAAAAGGGGCATGACTGGAGGTGGGGCTAGATCTAGAGGGGATAGCCTGCAAAAAGTAGCGGATGAAATGGGAAAAACTATAGGTGATATTTCTGAATTACCTGAGCTAGACCAGAAGCTAAGAGAGATAGACGCTAACGGAATATCTCAAAAACTAAAAAGCATGTCTAAAGCTGTTTCCGCAATGAAGGAGATATTTGGAGAAGCAGGTCAGCCTAACGCACCTATGTCCCAAGTAATGGGGGCCATAGAGTCTTTGACGCAGACAAACCTGCAGTCTATGAAACCTGCAGAGGTTGAGAATTTAATACGTTCGACGCACAACGCCTCTAAAATTGCTGGCATAACTATGCCCCAAGCGTACGCTCAGATGGGCAATGTAGCTGGCATGTTAGACAGGGCAGGAGGGGATAGAATATTTGCTGCAGATACCTATATCAAATCGGCAAACGAGACAGCTGCGGGTAAGAGAATATTTGGAGATTCTACTGCATTTGGAAGACTGACCCCTGATAAAATGCTTAATTTAAATGAGCAAATAAATGTTCAAGCTACTGTAGACCCTGTCGCTAATGAATATGCAAAAATAATAAATTCGGTAGAACGGTACGGGGCTAAGTTGCCAGAAGGTTCAGATCTAGCTGCTGTCTACAAAGCCCTTAAAGACCCAAACAATAATGGGGAATATACTGACGCAAGTGGCAAAAAGAAAACAATATCTAGCATACTTAATGGAGATAAGGGCATAAACGGAATGCTCAGAGATGCCGGTATGTCGGATACGTCTATCGGGTTCCTGTCAGACGAGACGCTAAATAAGCAAACTATATTTGAAAATAAGGGAGTGCAACCTGCCGTTAGAAAGGCTATATCTGAGAGGCAGCAGACTTACCTTAGAAGCAGGTTTCAAGGAATTGGGGATCAGTTCTCTAACGACAAGGGGTTTAACACCTCAGACAAAATAAAGAATTTCATGAAAGATGAACAAAATATGGCGGGTATAGCTGAAACAGTTGCTAGAGATCAGCTTAATGTAGATTCAAAAGGTTTAGAAAATCCGCAAGCAGTTGCCCTCGCTTCTATAGTGTCTTCCATAGAAAAATCTCAAAATAGAAAACTAAGTGAAGACGAAAAGAAAAGCCTAATTCCTGTAGCTGCCAGTATGGTTAATTCCGCTACATCTCATTTTAAAACTATGGGGTTTACCAGTTATGCTTCCGCCCAAGAAGCTTTAAGCCCAGAAGTTCAGAGAGAAGCCGCTATAGTAAAAAAAGAAATGGATCAAACAACAAAGTTCCAAAGCGCCTTGTCGTCTTTGGGCAAATCAAACATTACTCAAAGAATATCTGATTTTATTCAAAATTCAAGTGAGTATACCACTGTAGGTAAAGGGCTGGAATCATTGCTTGGTTATGTTCCAGGCAATGTCGTAGCTAAATTATTAAAGCCAGAAATTGAAGATATAAAATCCAAGCGCGAGGATTATGTAGCCTTCAATGCTAATACTGCTAAGTCAGAATACCTTACTAGCGCCATAGCGGTTAATAAGGCTGCATTAGACGCTAAACCCGGAGATGCCAAACTTTTAGAAGAAAAAGAAGCACTTAAAAAAGAACTAAAAGATAACGGTTTACTAGGAGGAAAAAACGAAGAAGACACTTATAACGATAGAGTAGCCACATCCGATAAAGCCGGAAGGTATAAATTGTCTAACGCTCAAGAAAGCACTCTTAAACTTTTAGATAGTAAAGGGGATACTAGAAGTACCGAAGAAGAAGCTAAATATAAAAAGTTAGTTGAATTAAAAAAAACTTATAACGATTCTACAAAAACATCTGCGGAAAAGTCCGCTGCTTATTTAGACAATATGAAGTCTACTTACGGACTAACATCTGAACAGTTTAAAGGAAGAACAGCGCAGGACCTGTCCCCAGATATAAAAGATACCATGCTAGATTACATTACTAAGGGGGCTGCGAATATAGATACTACTTTAACATCTTTAAATAAACTATCTGGCGGGTTTACCGAAAGAAGTGATTTAGGCTTAATAGAAAAAAATCTAGGAAGTTACGATAAAAGAAACATACCCGAAGGGTTAATTGGTTTAAATAAGTTTGTTAATAGCTATTCTAGAGATTCCCAAATGCTGGCTGCTGGAGGTAAAGAAGGTAAAAATATTATAAATAAAATAAATGATAAGGTAAAAGAAATAAAAAGTATTCAAAAACAATTTGGGGTTACTGAAGAGCAGGCCCTGACAGGGGACTTCTTAGAAGCTAAAGTAGTCAGCAAAGAAAAATTAGATGCACTTAAACTAGATGCTGATAATTTTCCTAAAAACTCTGGTAAGCAAGATGATTACAATAAAGCAAAAGAAACCTACGATAAATTTAATACGCCAAACGAAGAGTACAGAAAAGTAATTGCGCTTAAGGAAATTGAGCTGAAAGTAGCCCAAGACTACAACAATTTAAACTCTAAGGAAGATAAATCAAAATTTAAAGAAATAGCTCTAAAAAATATAGACACAAGAATATCCGAAATTAATTCATCTAGCATGTCGGCTCCGGAAAAGAAAATGGCACTAGACAGTGTCCAAAACCAGAAAGATATTCTTACCAGTAAGAGAGATATTAAAGAAACAATAGCGGATCTAAGCGCACAGCGCACAGCCTTAACTAAACCAGAAGAAATTCTAAAACAAAATATATTATATAATAAAAAATCAGAGGTCTCTAGAGACGAGGAAACCCTTAATTTAATTAATAAAATAAAAGACGCTCCCACGGATAAAGCGAAAGAAGAAATACGGAAATCGTTAAATAGCATTAATGCGGGTAAGCTATCTGTCATCGGTAATTTCTCCGAAAATGCAAAAAACGAGAAAAGACTAAACGAGCTTAGAGAAAGTGATAGGCTAACCAAAGAAGTACAGGAATATGGTAGCTCGGATCCAAAAATAACATCTAAGATTAGAGAAGAGCTACGAGGTAAACAAGAGGCTGCTAAAGACTATGATGTTAATGAAGAAAGAAAAGAAAAGCTTAAAGACCCAAAAACAACTCCAGAAGAGAGAGTTAAGTTAACTGCACTGGTATCAGACTATGTCACTACCAAGAAAATAGATAAGGACGAAAGAGAAAGAATAGGGGAAGAATTAAAAATCAATGAAAAAAATATTGAAGAGTACGATAAAAACACGGCAAACGTTAAAAGAATCAAAGAGATCAGTAAAGATTATAAAAATGAAGTTATAAAATTAGAAGGGTCCGATAACGAAAAGATAGCGGAAAAAATAAAAGGGGCTACGTCTCTTGAAGGAATTTCAGAAAAAGATAAAGAAGATATATTAAAGTTATCGGGAATGACAGATGATCAAGCGAAAGCAAGCCATTCTGGAAAAGACGCTTTAAATAATAATAAATTACGAGAGCATAAATTAAAACTTATATTCGATAAGCAAAAAGCTATAGATGCAGGTATTAAATATGGCGAGTCATTTGTTGTAGATAAAGATGGCGTAGCCAGAAAAGCAACCGACGAAGAAGTACTTTCTGGAAACTTTAGTTATATTGATAGAGTAGCTAATAAAGTAAACCAAGTTTCCGTTAAGCATACTGGAAACTATGACGATAAAGAAAAAGAAGATTTTAAAAAGCAATACGGCTCTCGTAGAAATGTAGAGGGGGGTATGACGGAAGAGCAGAGCCGAGTAGAGGGAATAAAGAAATTCCGAGAACTAAAAACAAATTTAGGAATGGGAGATTTTTCAGGTACTGAAGCAGAGGTAGCTAAAATTAGAGATGATATAAAAAACAAAGAAGCTATTATTGATGATAAAAAGAGCACCCTTAAATCTGAAGATTTGCGCAAAGATATTGCAGAAAAAAGACAGGAAATAAAGAACTTACAAGACCCTGTTTACATGGCAGAAGCTACGGCTAAGTGGACTAAAGTAGAAGCCGCTAAAAAAGAAATAGAAAATAAAGAAAAGGAAATGTCAGTTCTTAAAAAGTCCGCGGGCATTAGTGATAACATAAAAAATGAAAATCTAATAGAGCCTACAGAAGAAGAAAAAGAAAATGTGAGAAAACTAAGAGGAGATAATAAACCAAATGAAGAGATTAATAAAATAATAGAAGGCTCTGGGGCTTCTAAGTTTAAGTTCCTAGGTCTTTCTGAAACTGATAAAAAAGCAGCTATGGTTATATTAGACAAGGGGGAGAAAGCTGACGAAGAAGAAAAAAAATCATTAGAAAAATTAATAAAAAAATCAGGTTTAGATAAGGACAGGTTTAAAACCGAGCTAGATGGTTTAGATAAAGTAAACCCTTACAAAAACGTAAAGCCGGAAGATATAAAAAAAATATCAGAAGCGGCTAAAAAAATAAAAGTGTTTGAAAAAGACAAAGAAAGTAAAATCTCAGAATTTGAAGAGATGTCTCCTAGCGTCAAAACGGCAGCTAGCTCTGGGGCTAATATAAGAGGCGTTCAGTTGAATAAAGATTTGGAGAAGCTTGTTGGCGATCTTCATAAAACTGTAGCTATTGGGGGTAATACTAAATTATCAGATTTTGAAGTGGCAAATATGCAAAGAGATGCGGAGCTGATGAACCCTGATAAAGATACCAGCGCGGTAGCGAAATTTTTTAAAGATATAAACTCTTATAGGCCTAACACGGACAAGGCCGACAGCGGTAGAAAAGAGGCTGCAGTTCTTAGCGCCGCCATGGGAGCAGCTGCTACTATTGAAGTAGAAAAAATAAAAGATCCTAC
>OFRA01000267.1_pt1 | contig 13710 bp, 14 predicted proteins | sample 1543001 | NCBI WGS metagenome assembly OFRA01 (sample SAMN07774221, study PRJEB24372) | wastewater metagenome | isolation source: Lake Maggiore Verbania | place: Italy: Verbania | collected 2015-12 | reverse complement strand
AATATAATGTCCGAGATCGATGCTTGCCAAGACTGGCATGAGACTGGTATACTTTTACATAAACGTTTTGGAGTCCATTATTCTCCAGATATGGCAGTTCAACCAATAGATTTGTAGAGGAAATGTTTAGCGTACCATTAAACCCTAAGTTAAATGAAGGCCAATTAAAAGAGTTTATTTCTTTTTTAAAAGAATATAAATCCTTTATATATGACTTTTACTTTACATGCAGGATTGAGCCATTTAATCAAGATGCGATGGGCGATGTTTTTGTCGGTAAAGAAGAAGATTACGATTACCTAATTGCCCTAGCCTTAAGTATACAAAATGAAACAGGTATAACAGCTTCAGCAGTATTTAATAATATTGAAGTTAGGCCGTCTCAACAAAACTTAGATATATTTATTGAAAACTTTAAAGAAGTGTATGATGCGGGAATTAGATCAGCAACAATACCACACACGCATTGGATGGCTACAGGGCAAATTAAAAAAGCTTTTCCAGAACTGTTTGTAAAAAATACAATATTAAGAAACGTATCAGAGCCACGAGATATAGAAAAATTAGCACAGGCTGGATTTGACTACATCAATCTAGACAGAGACTTAATGAGAGATCATGACAAGCTTAGAAGGTTCAAAAAGGCTAAGGCTCAGTTTGGGGTAAAGCTTTCCCTACTGGCCAACGAGTCTTGCGCTGGCGGATGCATAATGATGGACGAGCATTATCAGTTCAACAATACACGAACAGATGGACCTCAGTATTTTAATGACCCAATTAGCAGAGTTTCTTGCCCAAAATGGAATCATGAAGATTTTTCAATTGCCTTAAAGACTGCCAATTTCCCGCCATGGCGTGAAGACTGGCAGGAATTCCTTGACGATCTTGGGATTGATGTCATTAAAATGCACGGCAGAGAGTCTCACGTAAGACTTAAAGAAACTATGGACATAATTAAAAAATATGCCAACAATGAAGAAATACTATTTGACAGCTTTAATGATTTTATTGAAGAGACTAATATGGTTGATAAACCAATCTCTGTATGGCGTAATAAAATTAAAACTTGTAAATTTGATTGTTGGGATTGTGGCTATTGTGACAAAATAATGGCAGTTAAATATGGGAATCATATTAATTCAAAAGTTGCCGCCGTTGTAAAAGAATTAGTTGACTCTGTAAATGCTCCAATTAAAATAGACATCCCAGGGTTAACCTCAACAAGAGTTCAGTCTTTAATTAATGGTCTGGCTAGATCATCTTCTAAGTACCTCGAAATTGGGTCTTATCAGGGCGCTACAGCCGCTGCTGCATTAAGTGGCAATACTCTTCAAGCATATTTTGTAGACACCTGGCAGGAAGCCCCACAGGCGGTAACAAAAGGGTGGGAAACTCCAAAGACAAACTCCCTAGAAGAGTTTAAAAGTAATATTAATCCTTATAAGGGCAATAATAAAGTATTTATCTCTAACTCAGATATGTTCAAGGTTAATATACAAAAGATATCTGGCATAGACCTTTTCTTTTATGATGGGCCACATGATTTTGAGTCTACTAAAAATGCAGTAAAATACTATACACCAACATTTGCAGACCAGGCTATTTTGATATTTGATGATGCAAACTGGCTAGAAGTAGTGCAGGGAGCTCATAAAGGAATAGTTGAATCAGAATTAATAATATTGTATAGTAAGAAAATATTAAATACTGTTGAATCCTCCAACGAATGGTGGAATGGACTATACATAGTAGTAGTAGAAAAGAAAAATAATGGAAATAACGACTAGTTTAATTACAGATAATCAACAATACTTGTTGCTATTAGCAGTTGTAATGGGCCTATCATTCTGGGCAAAAAAGACACAGGTATTTTTGCCAGTTTATAAGTTTATTGCAGATCGAGTAAAGTCAAAGAGAGCGGTAGTTGCTCTAATTTCTTTGATTTCTGGCGTATTGCCTATTAACGGCAGAGCCTCTGTATCAGCAGGAGCCCTAGATACAATTGCTCCTAACAACGAAAAGCGAAAGGTGTTTGGAATCATTGACTACCTCTCAACACACCATTACTATTTTTGGTCACCATTAGAGGCTACAGTCCTTGTTCCGATAGCTACACTCGGCATTTCTTATGGACAGTTTATGGGAAGAATTTGGCCACTCCTTCTTACAGCCTTAATTGTAATTTTTTATTACATATTTAAGATTGTAAAAGAGGATGAGGTTGAAATTAATATCTCTAAGTCTCTCTCCCCAACAACCTGGAAGGAAGATAGAAAACAGATTAGGTCCTACGCAACAACCTTGCTATTTGTGGGACTAGTTATAATCCTAAGCAATATTGTAAAGGCAAACTTTGATCAAATTAATGCCTGGGTAACGGGTGCTCACGACAATGGTCTTTTGCTTCTAGTTTTATTTGCTGGGTTCCTTGCAAGCTTTGCGCTGGGATCAAGCGGTAAGTTTGCTGGATTTACTTCCTTGTCTGCATCTATTTATGGGATTGAGTATCTTCCGCTATTTTTTGCAGTTGACTATGCTGGGTATATGTTGGCCCCAACACACAAGTGCCTAGTTATTACAAAGTCATATTTTGATACACCAATCAAAAAGCACTACAAGGCAATTTTTGCTTTAGTTATACCGATCATTCTTGTAGGAATTTTAACCTATTTGACCATAGAGTCCTAGGACATTTATTGTTGCCCCACTGGCCTAAAGAAGGCTGGTGGGGTATAATTAAGAGTGTTATAGGCAAGGCGGGATGCTAAACAATAAAAACAGTTATGCTATAATTCATACATAGGAGAACAAAATGCCAGATTATTCAAGCTTATCAACACAAGTCGAACTTTTTAAGACAAAGGTAACAGCCCTGTCGAGTTCAACTTTAAATTCTCAGGACCTAGTCTTTCTAGCAAAGGCTCTAGAGTCAATGGGCAATCTCCTAGGAGTAAATGATATTGTTTCTGCTACATCATCGAAGGTGACAGAAATTCAAACAGCTTCTTCAGGAGCCGTTGCAAATGTTAACACAGCAGGATCTACACAGATCGTAGCGGTTAACTCGGCTGGTGCAGCAAACGTTGCTACCATCCAATCTTCGATAGATAACTACACAATTTATACAAACATGGGAGTAATTTAATATGGCAACAGTAAGCTTACCAAGCAGATTTTATGCAGACACAGTACCTGCATCAGAAACATCAGTGTACACAACACCAGCAGCACAGATTGACGTTATTACATCTTTAACATTTGACAATCTAACAGATTCTACAAAGACAGTAACAATGAGAATGGCAGGAAAGTTCTTTGTTAAGAGCCTAGATGTTCCACCTCGTGCTATTATTGTTCTTGATGTTAAGCAAGTTCTTAACACAGCAGAAAATATTCAGATCAGTGCAAGTTCTGCAGACTCCGTCTCAGTCTTCATCTCTGGCGTAAAAATTACACAAGTATAATATTATTATTTAAAGGAGAACTACAATGGCAGTAAATACAACTACAAATCAGGTTTATATTCCTGGATTTGAAAACAACATAGCAACCACCGTTCAACCAATTGCTTATACAACAACCGCTGCTATTAGTTCTTTGCAGTCCGCTATTCCAACACAGTTTTCAAACCTAATTGGAAAACTTGCAAATCCTGCCACTTCAAGAGATAACTCAGAAGTTTCTCCTTACCCACTTTTTGGTATTTGGACAAATCAAGACAACTCTAGAAAAGCTGGTTATTCAGTAATTAATTCAGAGTTTCAAGTTGTTGCAACAAGTAGATTAAACAACCGTCAAGGCGGATGGACAGACGTTGATCTAAGCGGACTGAACAACTGGTATGAAGACTTTAGAGGACAGACATATACTAATGGTAACCCAACCTCTAATAACTGGAGCACACATTCAGGTGGCGGAACAAATATGAATGGCCATGAAGGCAACATGCTATATAGCCTCCAGGTTTTTGGTAATTATGGAAATACTCAAATGAATAGACAAGACCAATGGGGTCAGTTTACTTCAAGAAGCGGAACAATTATTGGTGTCCGTGGAGTTAGAGAACGTTTAAATCACTACAGCAACGACTCAACATTTCAAATAAGATTAAGAGGTTCAGTTCACGGTTATATCGATCAAGTTAACCTAAACAATGCAGCCTACGCAACATGGGCGGGACGCACAAACCGTGGAATGTCATCATACAATGACAGAACAAAAACACTTGCAGTTGCAGAGTCTACAACAGCAAACGCAATTCGTTTGCACGTATGGAAGAACACAAACGCAGGCAGAAGTTTAAATTCATGGAATTATGCTGCAGGAGACTTAAACCTATTCCTACTAGAAGCAAAAGCAGCAGGACCTTCTGGAACAACAGCAAGCTATGCATTTTATGACTTTACATGGTCTTCTGCGGGATCGACACAAGCAGAGCCATCTTATGTAATGAGACTCACAATGGGTGATAACGGAACAATTGGTTTTTCAAGAAACTCTCAGCAAGGAAATGCTCAGCAATATGGATGGTACATTCCAACAAATCCAGGAACACCAGGAGTTTCGGGCACTGGAGCATTTACAGATAGCGGAACAAATTTAGCAAATACTACTTCTTACGGAATTGATCAAAGAGACGGCGCTGGAATTAGAACAAACATTTCCTGGGACAATCAATGGCTGATAGCTTATGCCCCATACTACTACTACCACAGCGGAATTAATTTACATTGCATTAATACAGCAGACCCAACAAAGTATTACTACTGGAGAAATACAGACACGGGTAATGGAGTATCTCCAGTACCTTTCGGAGAAAGTTCTTTTATAATGTGCTACTCAGCACAAAATGGAGACGGCGTTGGACCACATCTTTATTATGCAAATCCACAAGGAGCTTTTGAAAACGGCAGAAGAAATGATGGAACCACAGTTGCAAATGGTGGAGATCTTCAACCATTTAACGTAGTAATGCATCACATTTTTGATACAATGTCTAATACAACACAGTACCCACACATTACAGTAATGCCACACTGGACAACGGTCTAAGGAGAAAAAATGCCAAATAATACAGAGACAACAACTTCACAGATAATGGTCCCAGGTCTTGAGGCAGCAATTGCTGCAGTCATTACCCCAATTGCAAATGCAAACAATACTGCAATTTCATCAACTTCAACAACAGTTGCAGCACAAATTGCAATAATTGGAAACAAAGAGGCATCACCTGTTATATCAAGAAACAATACAGAAGTTTCTCCTTTCCCAACATTTGCTATCTGGACAAACCAAAACAATGATACAAAAGCTGGTTTTAATATTATTAACTCAGACTTCCAATCGATTGGCTCAAATGCAATGCCAGGATGGTTTGGTGGCTACCAAAGCCCAGGCCTAGATAACATGCCTAACTGGTATGAAGACTTTAGAGGATATACCTATACAAATGGTAATCACGGCACAAGCACTGTAACAACATATTGGGGCGGAGCAACATGTAACCAATCTGCAGACGGACATCAGCTATACAGACCTTGCCTTCATGGAGGATTTGCTGGAAACTGGATAAACAGAGCAGACAATCAGAATCAATATTTAATTAGATGCGGAACAATCATTGGGGCTAAAGGGGTAAGACAACGTGTTAGCCACTACTCTACAGACTCAGAATTTCAGGTTAGAGCAAGAGGTATGGCTAACGGATATTATGACAGAGTAGATTTAAACTCTGCAACCTACGCAACTTGGGCGGGACGCACAAACCGTGGAATGGCATCTTATAATGATAGAACTAAAATGCTTGCGGTTGCAGAATCAACAACTGCTAATGCAATTAGACTTCACGTATGGAGAAACACAAGCTATAGCTTAAATGACTTTTCACACAAGCCAGGAACTCTTCACAAGTTCCTGTCAGAAGCAAAGACTGCAGGTCCCACAACAGGAAATCAACTAAGTACAACAAAGAATTATGCTTTCTATGACTTTACTTGGGCACAAGCAGGATCAACAAGAGCCGAGCCTGCCTATCACATGAAGCTTGTAATGGGAGATACTGGAGTAGTCGGATTTGGAAGATTTAATCACGACGGCTATGCACAAAGATACGGATACTGGAACCCATCATCTCAAGGTACAGCAGGTAACTCAGGTATTGGAACATTTACAGATACTGAAATCAACCTAGCTAATACAACATCTTATGGAATCGATCAGTCTGAAACATGGTACGGACAAAAGCACAATATTACATGGGATAACGAATGGCTTGCAATTTATTCTGTATATCACTATTATTCAAATGGTATTAATTGTCATATAATCAATACCTATGACCCTACAAAGCTATTCTACTTTAGAAATACAGACGGCTCTCAGGGAACAGCAATTGTTCCGTTTAAAGAAGATAAATTTATATCAATTTATTCTGCTCAAAACGGAGACGGCCCTGGACCACATCTTTATATTGTAGATCCAGGATCAGCAGGAAAGAATCTAAGAAGAACTGACGGAACATCGCTATCGTTTGGCGGAGATCTTCAGCCATATAACGTTGTACATCATTACCAATTTGATACACATTCAAATACAACCCAATATCCGCATATTGTAAGTATGCCTCATTGGAACAACCCGTAAGAAAAAGGAGAAAAAAATGAAACTAAAGTTCTGTGGACCACAACACGTACCCGCAATTGATGTAGATGGTGAGCATGAAGTTGTTGAATCACAACTGCTTCATAGATTCACCCTAGTCAACGGAGTAGTTGTAGATAAGTATCCAGGAAAGACAGATCGTGAGATCATGGCAATTGAGTATGCAGAGGCAGTCGCTTCAGTAACAGCAGCACAAGAGGCATGGGATGAAGACGAGTCTGAGAATAAACTTCCAAGACCAGAGTCTTTACCAGCTCTGCAGCTTCCAGAGGAGGAATAATAATGCCAATAACAAGCGTACCTCAACAGGTAACACCAGGTCTTTGGACATACACATACCTTCAAGCACCTCTTAACGGGCAAGCTCGTCCATATCTTAATGTGCCATCAGCACAATTAGACCTCGGAACAATTGCAGCAGCTGGAACAGCAACATGCAACGTAGCACTAGCAAACGTGTTTAAGATGGTAGCAGGCGGAAATTGCACAGTAGCATTTAGCAATATACCAGCAACTGGAACAGAGCCAAAAGCACAGTTCTGGCAACTAGAGATTAAGGCTGGCGGTAGCTACACTGTTACTTGGCCAGCATCAATTAAATGGGATGGCGGAGGAGCTTCTAACGTAGCACCACTTCTATCTACAAATACAACCGTTCTTAACTTTATGACAAGAGACGGTGGCACAACAATATTCGGTGCATACGCATTCGCTGATTTGAACGTTTAAAGGAGACAATATGTACGCCATAGTTGAAGACAAAAAAGTAGTCGCTGTCGGCGCACTATCTCAACTCTTTCCTAATGTTTCTATTCCACAAACAATAGACGAAAAGGAATTTGCAAAAGAAAACGGGTTGCTAGAAGTAGTAACACCAGAGTTTGATGATTTTCAAGAAAAGGTAGTACCACTAGAAGTTCCTGTAATCAAGGACAACAAGGTGTACACACTAGAAGTACAGAAGATGTCAGATGAAGAAAAAGCAGATAACGTAAATGCACATATTGGCTTTGAGCTAATGTCCACAGCATGGGTTGAAACAGATCCAGATATGGACAAGAAGTCTCTTGCTGAATGGAAAGATTACAGAAAGAAGATTTCTTCTTTTAAGAATAGCAAAGATGTATCCGAAGTTACATGGCCCAAGAGACCACTAGTCGAACTAGAAAAAATAATGGAGGAAGACCCAATTGCTTAGTAATAACATTATTTTTAGAAGAAACAGATTCAGCTTAACTGGATTACAACTATGGCTAGATGCGGCCCTCCCATCAACTATAACAAGAGACGGACTAGGTAAAGTTTCACAATGGAATGATAAATCTGGACTTGCTCGCCATTGCGTTCAAGCAACAGCAGCAGCACAGCCAACATTTCAAGAAACAGGAATAGCAGGACTTCCCGCAATTAACTTTGACGGAGTAGACGACTTCCTTCCCTTTTCAGATCAAACACTTTCATGGATTTCTTCATCATCATTTACAGTTATTTATGTAGCATCAAAACCAGCAAATGCAAATACTTATGTAATTGGCGGAACAAACTCAGGAACAAGAAATAATCTTATTGCTGGATACGTATCAGCAAATACCTACAAGTATGGTTTTGGTAATGATGATCAAAATGCTATTGTTACAGTAGGACTATCAGGAACACCAGAAATTTACACACTTGTTTATAGCAATGCCGATAACTCACGCAGAGTTAGAAGAAACGGAGTCGACGTTGCAGTTGGTGCATCTTCAGGCGGTCTAACAAGCATGACAGGACAAGTAATAGGAAGATATTCCGCAACATTTGGAGCATTCAAGATTGGCGAAATGCTAATTTATAACAGAGCACTTTCAGTAAATGAATACCTCTCAATCGAAAGAGACCTTATTTCTAAATGGGCAATTAGCTAGGAGATCAAATGGCATATAATCCATCAAGATTTATTGGGCCAGTCCTTCTAACTACAACAAATACAAGCCTTAAGACATTCACTAATAAGGCAATTGTTAAAAGCATATTTACAGCAAACACATTTAACGGACCAATCGCATTTAGCCTATACCTAGTTCCAGTCGGACAAACTCCAGGACTATCAAATAGAATTTTTGGAGACGTGCTGCTTGCAGAAAATACATCAAGATCAACAGAGACTACGCTAATTGTTAATGCTGGAGAGTCTATCTGGGCTTCCGCAAATGTTACTGGTGGAGTAAGTATCATGGTTTCTGGGGTAGAAATAGTTTAATCCCTAAGTAATGAAAGGCTTAAATAGTAAGCTTTTAAATGTAGTATAATGGAATTATGAGTTATCAATTAAAGGTAATTAAAGACCACCCTATCATGTTGCTGCCACTAGATGAGTCTTCTGGCACATTGGCTATGGACATTTCTGGATGCGGAAATACTGGAACTTATGTAGGAGGCCTTCAATCTAATATCCTTCCATTAATACCAGGTGGAATTTCAGGCAATTTAATTAACTCTACTAAATCAATTACATTGTCTACAACTAAAGATTTTTATGGGTCAACGGTAAGTGGTGGATTTGCAAATAAGCATACTTCTCAAAACAATTTCTCATTAGAAGTTTGGGTCTACCCTAAAATTACTAGCACGGCAAGAACAATTTTAATGGCAGACAACACGGCGGGTATTGGAATATATTATGAGGCTGGAGCATTAATATTTAAACTTCAAGATCAAGATCTATATTACACATTAAACAATACCAATAAAGTGATGCATATTGTGGCCACATATTCTCAATCTAGTATGTCCCTGTATGTAGACGGATATAACGTTGCCACTAAATCAATTACAGGATTTAAGTTTACAAATGAAACCCTAAGCTTAGCAATTGGCCCAGCTGGCTCAACAGACTATTTTATAGTAGATGCCCCAGCAATATATCGTGAAGCACTCACATCAGAAATAATTAGACACCATTTTGTATCTGGAACATTTCACGTAAATCCTATTCAGTTTATTAGAACTGACGGGGGCAAGCTATTTCAATTAAATGATGAATTTATTAAGCCTGTGTACCGATACTCTTTGACTGAATTTAAAAACTATGTAAATGATGATGTCTATTATGAGAATACAAATCAGGCCCTTACTTTTTACAAGACAGATACTGCCATAGCAAAATCTGTTGAAATTAATGAAATTATAAATATTCCAACAGACATGGGCGCCACAACCTCTAAGATCTATTGGAAGTCGGACAAGAATATAACAGTACAATCTAGCATAGATGGAACTAATTACTCTATGTGTGAAAATGGTAAGCCTCTTCCTAATTACAATAAGTCGGCACCAATAACAACAAACAATGTATTCCTTAGAATCACAATGTCTACAACAGATGCCTCTAAATACCTTCCAAAATTATCTTCAGTTAAACTAGACTTTTATTCATCAATTGATTCCTACTCAGAAAATTCGGGATACTATGCTACATCTACATCCGACTATTCACTTGGATCATTTAGTTATCCACCACTTTTAAGACATAAAAATAATGGGCTTCAGACAAAGGCAGGTGCAGGATTTAACATACCCGTAAAAGACCCTGTAAGCACCATAGAGATGTTTTTTACACCTTCCGACCTTACGGCAAGTGCCATATTTGATGTGCCCTCAGAAGGCCCATACACGGCTTCCAGATACTCTTGGACAAATGGCGGGACCATAACAAAGACTAATATCTCAAAGATATATGTAAATGGGGTAGATCGGACAAGCCAGACAAATATATCAAATGTATTCCTAGCAGACAATTTACATCATGTTGTATTAGTTCTAACACAACCTTGTTCAGGTGTATTAAAGTTTAATTACACAGGCTCAGGAGGGCCATCTAGCCTATATAAAAATATTGCCATATACGATTATCAAATGTCTGAGGCTCTAGCTACAGAGCATTACGGATCTTATATATCCCGCCCAAATGTCTCAGTGTCAGATACGTCCATGACATTGACAGATTCCGCCCCAAAAGCATATAACAACGACTGGCTAGTTATACAAACTATTTAATTTTGTCACATCAGTTGACAAAAAGCTGGACTTGAGTAGACAATAATGGTAAAATAAAGTCATATGGATATCGACAAGACAAGAAGCAAAATTCTTGAAGAAGAATCAATACTAGGCATATATGTCTGGGAGATGCCAGACGGCAGATGGATTGGAGATGATGATGGGAACTTTCTTTCAATCACGTCCAAAAAAGGAAATAGAGCCAACATCGATGCTCTGGCTAGAGAAGTTCGCACGTTCGGCATATACGAAGGCGGGCCTAAATTTCTTTCCGCTAGAAGGAAGATTGACGATGAAGAATTTCAGCACCAAAAACAAAGACTTGACTGGGGACTAGTTCCTGACCCATTTGATATTGGTAACTATAAGGACGAAATGAAAAAACTAAAGGGGCTAAGATGAGCACAGAATTTCTTGACGAAGACAACTCAGAAAATATAATTAATATTTCAAACAACGCAGACTGGCTATCGCTAGAAAAAAATGAGACAACATCTGATCCATTTTTAGCAGGCCTAGAAGATCTAAAAAAAGTAAGAGGTCTAGGCGCATCGTTTAAGCGTAAAATTAACAGAGAATTTTCTAAGTCGTTTACTGGTAGAGAAGAAACTGGAACACAGCAAAACCTATTAGCACAAGCCATTACTGGTTACGCTATGTTTGATTTAGTAGAGCCTCCGTATAACCTAGAATACCTTTCAAAGGTATATGAGATTTCAACATACAACTATGCAGCAATTAACGCAAAAGTAGCAAACATTGTTGGGCTAGGATATGATTTTATAGAAACAAAGAAAACAAACGACGCTATTGATTCCCTTACAGATGATAAGTCTCTTGAAAGAGCACGTAGAAAGCTAAGCAAATTAAGACAAGATCTGCACTCGTGGCTTGATACAACAAACGATGAAGATACATTTACTCAAACACTAATTAAAGTATTTACAGACTACGAAGCAACTGGAAACGGATATATCGAAATAGGCAGAACCACCGCTGGAAACATCGGATACATCGGGCATATACCAGCAAAAACAATGCGTGTACGTAGACTTAGAGATGGATTTATTCAATTGCTTTATGGCAAGGCAGTATACTTTAATAACTTTGGAGATTCAGAAACAGAGAACCCAATTGCTGGACAAGAAGATCGCCCAAATGAAATTATTCATTTGAAGAAATATACACCAATGAACAATTACTATGGAGTTGCAGATATTATTGCAGCCCAGGTTTCTTTGGCGGGTAATGAATTATCTGGAAGATATAACCTAGATTACTTTGAAAACAAAGCGGTCCCAAGATATATTATTACAGTAAAGGGAGCAAAGCTTTCTCCAGAGTCAGAGCGTAAATTACTTGAGTTTTTCCAGGTGGGGCTAAAGGGCAAGAATCACAGATCCCTATATATTCCACTTCCAGGAGATACTCCAGACTCAAAAACCGAATTTAAAATGGAGCCAGTCGAAGCAAATCCACAGGAGTCTTCATTTAATGTTTATCGCAAATCAAATAGAGATGAAATCCTACTGGCCCACCGTGTCCCAATTAATAAAATTGGAACCCCAGAAGGAGTTAATTTAGCAGTAGCAAGAGATGCGGATAAAACATTTAAAGAGCAAGTTTGCCGACCAGCACAAATGATTTTAGAGAAAAAATTAAATAAAATATTTGAGGAAAAGACAGACGCACTAACCCTTAAATTTAATGAATTAACTCTTACTGACGAAGATACCCAGTCTAAAATTGACGAAAGATATTTAAGAATGCAAGTAATTACCCCTAATGAAGTTCGAATTAGAAAAGGTATGATTCCTCTTGACGGCGGGGATGAAGTCGTAGATTTAAAGGGTCAGGATGCCGCAGAGCAGACAGCCCAAGCTGGAAATACCAGACAAAGATCCCAAGACCGACAGGCAAACGCCCCAGATAATTCTGGAGAAGGAAGAAATGCCAAGGGCGATGGAAGACAGGTTGACTAACTCTACTCAACTGTTATTTGCCTTTTTATCTATAAGTCGCTAAAATTAAGCATATGAATATTGAAAAGTCTTTATGGACTAGCCATGGCAACGACATTAACTTGTCTGTACCTTTCACTAAAGTTAACCGTGAAAAGAGAACGGTTTCTGGGTTTGCAACGCTAGACAATATTGACCAGACAAATGACGTTGTAACAGCAGAAGCAAGCGTAAAAGCATTCGAAAGCTTCCGTGGTAACATTCGTGAAATGCACGGATCTCTTGCAGTCGGGAAGATGGTTTCTTTTAAGCCAGAGACTTTTTACGACCCAGCGACTAAAGAATTTTATAACGGAGTTTATGTAACAGCATACATTTCAAAAGGCGCACAAGATACGTGGGAAAAAGTTCTAGACGGTACACTCTCTGGATTCTCAATCGGCGGAAAGATTAATGAGTCAGATAACGAAGTTAACAAGGCGAACGGTAAGACAGTAAGATTTATTAAGGATTACGATTTGATTGAATTATCAATTGTAGATTCTCCAGCAAATGAGCTTTGCAATGTTCTGTCTATTCAAAAGGTAAATGGCCAATTAATATTTAAAGGAATTGCAACTGAAGTAGTAACAGAAAATATTTTTTACTGTGAAGACAGTAACTCTGTTTTTATCTCAACAGAGAAGACATATGACTCACCAGTATCTGGTAAGCCAGCACAACTAATTGGTTGGGTTGAGAGTTCAGATGTTAACAAAGCAAAAGAGATTGATAAGATTCTTGATGCACATAAGCAATCAAGATTTACGTTGCCTGATTCACAAAAAATTGCAAAACAGGCAAACGCAGAAGGAGGTAATGAAATGTCAGAAAACACAGAAAACGTAGTTGCTGAAGATGTTGCAGTAGATGCAGCAGTTGAAGTAGCCGTTGAAGAGACAGCAGTTGTTGCAGAAGATGCAGCTCCAGCTGAGGCTCCTGCAGAAGCAGTAGCAGAAGACGTTCCTGCCGAGACTCTGGAAAAAGCAGCCGAAGTATCAGAAGATAAGGT
>OFRA01000266.1_pt1 | contig 13713 bp, 13 predicted proteins | sample 1543001 | NCBI WGS metagenome assembly OFRA01 (sample SAMN07774221, study PRJEB24372) | wastewater metagenome | isolation source: Lake Maggiore Verbania | place: Italy: Verbania | collected 2015-12 | reverse complement strand
GCTAACTCACGTCTACTAGCCGGGTCTAGGTTTGAAGAAGGCTCATCTAGGACAAGAATTTCAGGTTTCATTGCCAAGACTGTTGCCACTGCTACACGCCTTCTTTGACCAAAAGATAAATGATGAGGTGGGCGATCTTTGTAATCAAGCATTCCAACTAGTGCCAACGAATCATCAACTACTTTAGCTAGCTCATCATCCCTTAATCCCATGTTGTAGGGACCAAACGCCACATCTTGACCAACAGTTGGCATAAACAACTGATCATCTGGATCTTGAAAAACAATTCCAATTTTTGATCTAATCTGCTTTAAGCCATCTTTATCTTTAGTATCAATTAATTTATCTGCCACAAACACTCTGCCGTGTCCTGAACTCAAAATGCCATTGAGATGAAGAATCAATGTCGTTTTACCCGCACCATTTGGTCCTAGTAAAGCAACTCGTTCACCTCGCTTAACTTTTAGGTTAACGCCAAATAAAGCTTGATTTCCATCGGGGTAGGCAAATGCTAAATCCTCAATAACCAAAGAATTAATTGATTCACTCATTAATTTATCCTACCCATCGGCTTAGTAGAGAGATAATCAAAGCTATAAATGGGACTGCCAAACCGATTACCCAATACCTGACGGAGTTATTTATTTTCTCAGTTCTAGGAAGCTCACCTTGGTAACCGCGAGCGATCATGGCAAGGTGAACTCGTTCACCTCTTTCATACGATCTAATAAACAAGGCACCAGCTGCAGTTGCTAATACCGGCCACTGTTTAACTCCGGTGGCTTCAAACCCTCTTGATGCTCTGGCGACAGCCATCCTGAGCATTTCATCATTAACTACATTTACATAGCGCAGCATAAAAGATGCAATTTGCACCATTGGAGTTGGCATTTTTAAGATTTCAAGTCCGTTTAAAATCTCTCGAGCGGTTGTCGTTGCTGAAAGATTTATCGCAACTAATATCCCTAAAGTTCCTTTAACAACAATGCTGGCACCTGCTAGTAGGCCATCTACATAAAGATTTAGTGAACCAATTTCAACTACCTCACCGGTGCCAAAAAATGGCATCAGTAATGCAAATAAAACAAACGGAACTTCAATAAGTGAGCGCTTAAACACTGTAATGATCGGCAACTTGGCGATTTGGGTGATCGTGATAATGATTACAAAGTATGCAACAAATGCTGGCCAGTTAGTGATGTCGGTTGAAACGGCAACAACAATAAAAAGCAAGCCAGCGAGAATTTTAATGTGAGGTGGAATTTGATGTACTACTGAATGCCTATGCAGATAAAGGCGTTCACCGACATCATGACCGTGATGGTGATCGCTGTCGATATTCAGCTCAGACTTAACGGTTTTTTACTGACGGCTTCTTACGAATTAGCATAAAAAGACCAAAACTAATGAGTGCTGTTGCTGTAACTCCAATTAAACCAGCCAAGCCAACAGAGAGTCTTTCGTTTTCAACTCCAGAGACTCCATAGTCGGCTAGAGCAGAATCACTTAAAGTATGATCTTTTGCGCTCTCAATAAATCCAATATCTTCTGCTACTTTTTCTAGGCCATCTGGTGATGATGACGCATAGTTTGAAACGCCACCTGCCAGTAGAGCAGAGATTAAAATTGCACCAGCAAAGAATTTACGATTTGATATTTTCATTCTTAGGACCTGATCTCCAGCTTAGTGTTTTGATTGTCCCAGCCAAATACAAGATCTGATCTGCTTGCCAACACCGCACTCACAGTTAATGCGGTGATAATTCCTTCGCCAATTCCAATTAAAACATGTGTACCAATCATCGCACTTAGTACGGCGCTGACTGAAAAAGTAGCATTAGCGCCAATTGCATACTGGACTACAAACCCGGCGGCTGCGGCTGGAACTGATAGGAGTGCTGCAATAAATGAGGCAACAACAATTGAAGATTTAGTTTTTGGTAGGAATTTTTTAAGAATTAGAAATATTCCAAAACTTGCCCAAACTCCTAACACTCCCATGTTGAATATGTTTAAACCAAGTGCTGTTAATCCACCATCGGCAAACAAGAATGCTTGGATAATCAAAACTACCGATAAAGCTAAAGTGGCTGCATAAGGTCCAACTAAAACCATTGCCAAGGCTGCACCTAGCAAATGCCCACTAGTTCCAGCTGCAACTGGAAAATTAAGCATTTGCACAGCGAAGATAAATACTGCAGTCAGACCAGCAAGTGGCGCACTTTGCTCACTTAATTGATTTCTAGCACCTTTGACAGCCCCGCCCACGGCGATTGCTGCTGCGGCTGAAAAGGCAGCGGAGGTTTTGAGATCTATGAATCCATCAGGAATATGCATATGTCAAGGTTAATGCAAACGATTCGCATCTGCAAGAACTCCTGTAGGTGTTGCTACCCTGCAGGCATGAGAATCAAATCACATCAAAAAAGAAATATTTCAGCAGTTTTCCTTGGCCTGCTAACTTTACTCATAACGATCCAGCCGGCATATGCCCATACAAAGTTAGTTAGCGCATCTCCAGTTGCTGGTAGCACGGTAGAAAACTGGCCTACCCAGATAATTCTTGAATTTGATGAAGAGTTACAAAACCTTGGGCCGGAAAAAGCGAATTTTCTTGTGGTTAATAATGCCGTTGGGGATCAGGTTAGTGAAACGGATGAGGTAATTGATGGGAACAAGCTAATTGTTACCCTCTCACCAAATGAAGTTAAGGGACCAGTTTTAGTTTTCTATCATGTAGTTTCAACAGATGGGCATCCAGTTGAGGGAGAGTTCAAGTTTACTTACGGTGTGGATCAAGTCACCGCTGAAGGGGTAACAGATACTGAAGAAAAAAAGTTTCCAATGACTATCTATCTAGCCTCAGCAGTATTTATAGTCTCAGGCTTATTCTTTTCCATCTATTCATACCGGCGCCGAAACCAGGGTTAATAAAAAAACGCCCTAGTAATTAACTAGGGCGTTTTTAACTTAGATCTTATAGATCGTAGTAAAGCTCAAACTCAGCAGGATGTGGACGAAGTCGAACATAATCAACCTCTTGCTTGCGCTTAAAGTCAATCCAAGTATCAATTAAGTCCTTAGTGAACACACCACCACGAGTTAAGAAGTCATTATCTTTTTCAAGATTATCTAGAACTGCGTCCAGTGAACCAGGAACCTGTGGGATTGCCGCAGCTTCTGCTCCTGTTAATTCATACAGATCCTTATCAACTGGCTTTGGTGGCTCGATCTTGTTTTGAATTCCATCAAGACCTGCCATCAACATCGCAGCAAATGCTAGATATGGATTAGATGATGGATCTGGGCAGCGGAACTCAATTCGCTTTGCCTTTGGATTAGATCCGGTAATTGGAATACGAATACAAGCAGATCGATTTCTAGCTGAGTAAACCAAGTTAACTGGTGCTTCATATCCTGGCACTAGGCGCTTGTATGAGTTAACTGTTGGGTTAGTAAAGGCTAGAAGAGATGGTGCATGTTTTAGTAGGCCGCCGATATACCAGCGAGCAGTATCAGATAGATCACCATATCCATCGCCCCAGAACAATGGCTTGCCATCTTTCCAAAGTGATTGATGAACATGCATTCCAGAACCGTTATCACCAAATAATGGCTTTGGCATAAAGGTTGCAGTCTTACCAGCTGCCCAAGCGGTGTTCTTAATGATGTATTTAAACTTCATTAGTTCATCACCGGCGGTTAAAATATCGCTGAAGCGATAATTAATTTCCATCTGTCCGGCAGTTCCCACCTCATGGTGAGCACGTTCTACAAGTAAGCCAACCTTGCCAAGATTCATAACCATCTCATCGCGAAGATCTGCGAATTGATCTGTTGGTGAAACTGGGAAGTAGCCACCTTTAATACGGGTGCGATAGCCACGGTTTGGTGTGCCATCTGCATCCTCTTCAATGCCAGTGTTCCAAGCACCTTCATATGATTCAATGTGATGGAAAGCTTGATTCATTCCAGTCAAGAAACGAATTCGATCAAATACATAAAACTCTGCCTCTGGTGCAAACAAAGCAGTGTCGGCAATTCCAGTACTGCGCATAAACTCAACAGCTTTAGCGACAATCCCTCGTGGGTCTCTTGAATAAGCAGAGTCATCACTTGGATTATGAACTGAGAAAAGAATAATTAATGTTTTCTCTTTGCGAAATGGATCTAGATATGCAGAGGATGGAACTGGTAGTAGCTTCATATCTGATTCATGAATTGATTGGAATCCTCTGATTGAGGAACCATCAAACATTAAGCCATCTTTAAAAACACTTTCATCAAAGGATTCAACCGGCACATTAAAGTGATGTTGAATTCCAGGTAGATCGATAAATCTTACGTCAATCAACTTCACATCATTTTTCTTGATGTAATCGAAGATCTCAGATGAATTCTTAAACATCTATTCTCCTAGGATTAAAATCGCTGAGTTGGGGGCTACATTGCACCTGTTCAGATAGGTAAAAGATAGTAGAGATTAATTAAAAACCCATAACCTCAGTGTTACATCTATGTTTCAGGCTCCCAAGAATCGATACGATTACCCGCATGAGTTGGAATGGTGAGCCTAGATTATTGCCGGAGGCCTCCTTGGGCAGGCGCCTTATTGCGCTGGTAATTGATTGGACGATGTGCCGGCTAATCGCCGGACTTCTTAGCCCAGCCCTGTTTTTTGAGAATAACTTCAGTACTTTATTTCTCTTTTTTATTGAAGTCACCTTATTTACAATCGCATTTCAAGCATCTGCTGGGCAACGAATCATGGGAATTAAGATTCTTACCTATCCTGAACAATTTAGAGTAGCCCCACAAAAAATTGTGCTTAGAACATTTTTAATCTGCTTAGTACTGCCTGCAGTATTTACCAATAATGGTAGAGCACTTCATGATCATTTCTCTGGTAGTCAAAGCGTTAGAGAGCTCTACTAAAAATTAGCGCTTTGGCATCCTCGAATTTGTTGGCATTGGCCCTTTTGGCATTGGCAGATTTAAACCACCAACTGAGCGAAGTCGGGCTCTAACCTCTCGAAGCTGAGCGGTACTTAATTTCTTTGGCAGCTTCTTAAGATGTTTTTGTAATTTACGAACTGAAACCTGCCCGTTCTCATCGCCAACCATAACCTCTGTGACAGGTACACCAGATAAAAATCTCTCCATCTTACGTCGCTCATCTTGCATTAATGAACGGGTAGCGAAACCACCTTCACCAACTAAAATTATTCCAGCCTTACTAGATACCCGGTGGACCATATCTTGGTTGCGATTAACATTAACAGCAGGAGTTGTAACAAAGCCACGTCTGATGGACATTAATACGCTAGCACCAGCACCAAGTTGACCTTCTATGGATGAGAAGGCAGCGGTATTGGCAAATCTTGTAAATAAAAAAAACCCTGCGAGAAATGCCAATGGTGTTGATAAAAAGCCAGCATAGATTGGATGGCCTAAATTATTTCCAATTATTACGCCAAAAGTAACTATTAATACAAATACTAATAAGCACCAAATGACTGCAAAGGGGGAGTCCTTTTTTACTAATTTGTACGCATCCTTTAAAACTGCAAGTTGGCTTTGCTTTTGCGGCGCAGCAGATTTATTAGCTGACTCTTCCTTCTTTTTCTTTCGTCCAAACATTTCTCTCCCTTACTTAACAGCTCTGGCAGCCATTGCTTGGTTATATAGCCGGCCTGCTCGATAGCTAGAACGTACCAATGGACCACTCATAACACCAAGAAATCCTATCTCTTGAGCCTCTTTACTTAACTCAACAAACTCATTTGGCTTAACCCAACGGATAACAGGGTGGTGTTTGGCAGATGGGCGCAGGTATTGAGTAATAGTGATTAAATCACAACCTGCATCGCGTAGATCCTTCAGGGCTTGTGAGACTTCATCTCGTGTTTCACCCATTCCTAAGATTAAATTTGATTTAGTAATCAAGCCATAATCTCTTGCTTGAGTAATCACATTAAGGGATCTTTCATATCTAAAAGCTGGTCTAATCTCTTTAAATATTCTTGGAACTGTCTCAAGATTATGAGCAAAAACTTCTGGTCTTGTTTCAAAGACTTGATTTAAAAGATGTGAATGCCCACTAAAGTCAGGGGCTAACATTTCCACGCCGACTCCTGGATTTAATGCATGAACTTGGGCAATAGTTTCTGCATATAGCCATGCACCTTCATCATCTAGATCATCTCTAGCAACTCCAGTAATAGTTGCATACTTAAGCCCCATCAACTTAACTGACTCAGCAACTCTTCTAGGTTCATCTCTATCTAAAGGATTTGGCTTGCCAGTATCAATATTACAAAAGTCACAGCGCCTCGTGCAGGCAGAGCCACCAATTAAAAATGTTGCCTCTTTATCTTCCCAGCATTCAAAAATATTTGGACAAGCTGCTTCTTGGCAGACAGTATGTAATCCCTCGGTTGCAACTAATGAGCGAAGTTTTGTGTACTCAGGACCCATTACTGCTTTTGTTTTAATCCACTCCGGTTTGCGCTCTATTGGCGTCTGGGTATTTCGAGCCTCAATGCGAAGTAACTTACGCCCATTTGGATCAATACTCATTGTGAAATTCTATCTAGCATTGGGTGGATATACTTTTGAATCATTGGAAGCACCTCATTAACACTTACTTCACGGCCAAGTTCTGCGGTGAGTGAGGTCACTTTTGCGCCAGTGATACCGCAGGGAATTATTTTTTCATATGCTGATAAATCTGGATTTACATTTAAAGCAAAGCCATGCATGGTTACACCTTTTGCAACTCGTAGCCCGATGGCTGCAATTTTTCGATCACTTTTATCATCTCTTACCCAAACACCACTTCGCTCGCAGTAACGATCAGCTTTAACACCAAACTCAGCACATACTGAAATCAGTGCAGTTTCTAACTCCCTTACAAAACCAACTACATCAGTTGAATTCTTTAATTTAATAATTGGATAGCCAACTAACTGCCCAGGGCCATGCCAAGTTATTTTTCCACCCCGATCAACATCGATTACTGGAGTGTCATCTAATGGGCGATCTAAAATTTCAGTGCGCCGCCCAGCGGTATATACAGAGGGGTGTTCAAGTAATAACAACGTATTTTTGCTTTGTAGATTAACCACATCTTCATGAATTTGTTTTTGCAATTTCCACGCGCTTAAATAATCTACAACTCCAAGCTCTGTTACTTTAAGTTGATTCTCAGTTAATATGGCTGAACTCACAGAGATAGCCTAATTGGTAGGGTAGATTTTTGCTAAAGATTAGATTTATTCGCGCCATTGGTGTGAGCAAAATTGCATCGCTGGTAGATTATGCGACTTAAGCCAGATTAAATCGAAGGGTTTTATTGAACATGTTAAAGAAAAATAAGTCATCAGGCACAGTTAAAGGACGAAAGCCACTTTGGATTGCAATTATTGTAATTATTGCATGGCTTGGTATCACATCCGTTGCCGGGCCTACTTTTGGCAAGCTCTCTACTGTTCAGGAAAATGATAACTCAGCATTTTTACCTGACGATGCTGAATCAACCCTGGCAAGTAAAATTACTATTAAATTTTCAGATAGTTCAAATGATCAGATCCCAACCCTACTTGTTTTCTTAGGCGATGTAGATCCCAAAAATAATCCAGCCAAGATGGTGCAGATTCAAAAGTATTTAGATGGCTTAGGTGATGAGATCCTGCCAGAATCAGGCAAAGCATTAAGTACATACTTTGTGCCAGGTTTTCCTATTCAAGCTTTTGCATCTGAGGATGGTAAAGCTGCGTTGGTAAATATTGCACTTAGCTCCGATGTTGCTCAGGATAGAATTGAAGAAAAGCCAGCACTAACTTTGATTGTAGATTTCCTGCGTGAGGACTTAAAGAAAAACTTTGAATCTCAATCACTAACCACACATGTGACCGGCTTTGGTGGAATTTTTGCAGATCTATTTGGTGCATTTGGTTCGATTGATTCAACTTTATTAACAACAACATTACTAGTAGTTTCATTAATTTTAATTGTTGTTTACAGGTCGCCCCTGCTTTGGATATTGCCATTATTCACCGCTGTTACTGCGCTATCCCTTGCTGGCACAGTTGTTTATTACTTGGCAAAGGCTGGCACTATTGATTTAAATGGTCAGTCCCAGGGAATTCTTTCGGTATTGGTATTAGGTGCTGCAACTGATTACGCACTCTTACTGATTGCAAGATATCGGGAAGAGCTACACCACCATGAGTCACGGTATGAATCAATGCGAATTGCGTTAAGAGGAGTGGTAGAACCAATTATTGCCTCTGGCTCCACCGTTATTGCCGGCTTATTGGTTTTACTACTTAGCCAATTATCTGGCAACCGAGGTCTTGGACCAGTTGGCGCAATTGGAATTGCAGCTGCGATGGTCACAGTATTAACGCTGCTTCCAGCATTATTAGTGGTATTTGGCAGATGGATATTCTGGCCAAAGATTCCAAAATTTGATGATGTTGATGAGCAGTTAAGTGGCACTTGGTCAAAAGTTGGTAGAGCTGTTGAAAAAAATCCTAAGCGAATTTGGATTTCAACCGCCCTATTATTAACAATTTTAGCTGGGTTCTCATTCACATTAAAAGCAGATGGGCTAGCAAACACCGAAGCTTTTACCGCCCGCACAGATTCAGTAATTGGTCTGGAGGAGCTAGGTAAACATTTTCCAGGGGGTGAAGGTTCACCAGTTGAAGTGGTTATCAAAGAGAATGACATTGCCGCAGTGACCAATGTTTTAGGTGCAATCGCAAATGTAGCATTTGTTGAACCGGTAGTTGCTGGTCAGAAAATTCCAGGTGCGCCAACTCCGCCAGTTAAAGTGGTTGAGGGCAAAGTGTTATTAAATGCAACCCTTAAGGTGGCACCAGATTCGGTTGAGGCGCGTAATACCATTCCAATAATTAGGGAAGCGGTTCACAAAATTGATAAGGAAATTTTAGTTGGTGGTGGTACTGCTGTTCAATATGACACTGATGTGGCATCTCGCGCAGATAATCGGCTAATTATTCCAATTGTGCTTTTGATTATCGGTTTAATTCTAGGATTACTGCTCCGAAGTATTGCAGCAGCTTTATTACTTCTTCTTACAGTGGTTTTATCTTTTATGGCCACATTAGGAGTTTGCCAATTAGTTTTTGAGCATGTGTTTGGCTTTGCCGGTGCAGATGCCTCATTCCCATTGTTTGCATTTATCTTCCTAGTTGCATTAGGTATTGATTACAACATATTCCTGATGACAAGAGTTAGGGAAGAGGCCTTAAAAATTGGTACACGCAAAGGTGTGATTAAAGGATTAACTGTTACTGGCGGAGTAATCACCTCTGCTGGAATTGTTTTAGCTGCAACTTTTGCTGTCTTAGGTGTTCTGCCGCTGGTATTTCTTGCAGAGCTTGGATTCGCAGTCGCATTTGGAGTTTTACTAGACACAATTATCGTCAGATCACTACTCGTGCCAGCGTTAGTGCACGTAATTGGACCAAAGGTTTGGTGGCCTTCAAAGTTACAACATGAACGCAAGTAGTACTATCTCCAGATGGCACCTCGTGTTGGTATTGCAGGTTATGGGCTTGCTGGGCGCTATTTCCACGCCCCACTTCTAAAAGGTGTTGGATTTGATGTTGCAGGGGTGCTTACTAAAAATCCAGAGAGAAAAAAGGAAGCAAAATCTGATTTTTCCGCAGTAGAAGTTGTAGAAAATATTGAACAACTTCTAGAGTTAGATTTAGATTTACTAGTAGTTGCTTCAGCAAATAACGCACATGCTAGCCAAGCAATTACAGGATTAAAGGCAGGCGTGCCTGTGGTTGTTGAAAAACCAATGGGGAGAACACTTAAAGAAACTGAAGAGATAATTCAAGTTTCAAAGCAATTTAATACTCCTGTTACGACCTACTTTAACCGTAAGTGGGATAGCGATGCTTTAACTATAAAAAAAATAATTAATGAGGGAATAATTGGAAATATTTTTAGATTAGAATCTAGATTTGAACGTTTTAGAGAAATAATAAATCCTGAATCTTGGCGAGAAAATCAAAATGCGAGTGAGGGTGGAGGTAATTTACTAGATCTACAGCCACATCTACTATCAACTGCACTAGATTGGTTTGGGCCAGCAGAGTTAGTTTCATCTTCAATTAACTCAATTCGGGGTGGATCAGATGATGATACAGTTTTGATTTTAAAGCATGCCTCTGGTGTTGATTCTTATTTATCTGCGAGCACTATTATTGGTGCTCCAGGCCCAAGAATTAGATTAATTGGTGATAAAGGCGCACTAATTATTAATGATTTAGATCCACAAGAGTCAATGTTGCGAAACGGACTTTATCCAAAAGGTGGAGTTTGGGAACAAAGCACAAAGAGCAAAGCTTTTATTCATCGTGGTGATGAAGTCACTGAGTATGAAAGTGTTAATGGAAATTATGCGCAGTTTTATACTCAAGTCAAAGAAGCTTTATCTGGCGGCAGTTGGCCAGTTACTACAGATGAAGTGTTAAGTGTTGCAAAAATTATTGATCTAGCAAGGCAGAATTCAATTAGATAGAAATCTTTAATCAATCTACTAAAGCGGTAAGTGCTGCAGATACATGTGGATAGGCAAATTCAAATTTATTATCCGTTAATACCTGAGGGATTACTTTTTTAGAACCTAAGACCTCGGTAGAAAAGCCACCCAAGACTGCCCGCAGGGCAAATGCTGGGGCAGGAAATATCGCAGGACGCTTCATAGCGAGAGCTAATGCGGCTGTGAACTCTTGATTTGTTACAGGATTTGGTGAAGTTAAGTTAACCGCACCTTCAATCTTTGAGTTCATCAAGAACAGCATTGCCCTTATTTGATCATGCAATGTAATCCAAGACCACCACTGCTTACCTGAGCCCAGCTTTCCACCAAGTCCAAATTTAAATAATGGAATCATTCGTCCTAAGGCTCCACCTGTTGGATCTAGCACTAATCCAGTTCGCAACTTAATAGTTCTAACACTTGGAGCAAGATCAGCAACAGCTTCCCATTCACGGCAAACTATTGATAAGAAATCATCACCGCCACGATCTGTTTCAGTAACTGATCGATTTCCAGTCTCACCGTAGTAGCCGATCGCACTAGCAGAAATAAATACTTCAGGTTGTAATTTCTCACAAGCGGCCGCAATTGTGGTTGTGCCGAGTAAGCGCGAGTTTAATATTTGAGAACGGTAAGCAGCTGACCATCTTTTATCACCAACTCCTGCGCCAGCTAAATGAAATACCGCATCAACACCCTCTAAAGAGGCAAGATCAATTTCACCTTTAATTGGATCCCAACTGACTTCATCTGCAGTTCTAGGTGATCGCCTTACTAGTTTTTTTACCTGATAGCCATCAAGTCTTAGTTGGCCAACTAGTGCGCTTCCGATTAAGCCAGAGGCCCCGGTTACAGCAATTGAAGTAATCTTTGGCAAATTACAAACCTAAATCAGATTCGAAGCGACCCTCTTCTAATCTTTCTTTTAGTGTTACTAAAAAGCGGGCAGCATCTGCGCCATCAACGACTCGATGATCATAAGAAAGAGCTAAGTAAACCATTGAGCGAATTGCAATAGTTTCCCCGCCATCAGTGTCTTTTACAACTGTTGGCCGTTTAACTACTGCGCCTAAACCTAGGATTGCTACCTGTGGTTGATTAATAATTGGTGTATCAAATAGCGCACCACGTGAGCCGGTATTAGTAATGGTAAAGGTGCCACCACCTAGTTCATCTGGTGTTATTTTATTTTCTCTAGTGCGAGATGCCACCTCTGAGATTCGTCGCGCGATACCACCCATATTTAAGTCACCAGCATCTTTAACAACTGGAACTAATAATCCGCGTTCAGTATCTACAGCAACACCTAAATGCTCGGCGCCATGATAAGTAATTTGATCACCTTCAACTGATGAGTTTAAAACTGGATGTTGTTTTAAAGCTTCACATACTGCAACAGCAAAAAATGGCAAGAAGGTTAATTTAACCCCTTCTCTAGCTTCAAAGGATGCCTTAGCGGCTACGCGCAGGCGATCAATCTTTGTTACATCAACTTCAACAACTGTAGTTAATTGAGCAGAAATCTTTAATGACTCAACCATTCGATCAGCAATTACCTTACGCAACCTTGACATTGAAACAGTTGTGCCTCGAAGTGGTGAGGTAGCAATTGGCGCCGAGCGCGAAGCTGAAGCAGCTGGTGAGTAATTAGATTGAGTTGAAGATAGAGAAGTGGCAGTAGGCGTAGCAGCAGCTCTAGGAGCGGCAGCTAAAATATCTTCCTTGCGAATTCGCCCGCCGACACCAGTTCCAGTAATTGTGGAAAGATTAACGCCAGCTTCAGCAGCAAGTTTTCTAACAATTGGTGTCACATAAGCATCATCTGATCTAGTTGAATTTACCTGTGCACTAATAATTGGGGCAGGGGCAACAACAGGAGCTGCTACAACTGGTGCCACTGCTATCGGTTTTTGTACAACCGGAGCTACTTCAACTGGTGCTACTACCATAGGTTTTTGCTCAACAACAGGAGCGGCTGCAACAACTGGCGCAGGTACGGCAGCTTTTGCAGGAGAGGATGATTCATCAATTACCGCAAGTTCTGCGCCAACTGCAACAGTTGAATCAACTTGGACAACAATTTTTTGTAGTACTCCTGCAACTGGAGATGGAATCTCAGTATCAACTTTGTCGGTAGAAACTTCTAATAAAGGTTCATCAACTGCGATTTGATCGCCCTCTTTTTTAAGCCAACGGGTAACAGTTCCTTCAGTTACTGATTCACCAAGTGCTGGCATAGTTATTGAAAATGTCATATTTATTTTCTCCTAACCATGAGCATGTAGTGGCTTACCGGCCAGGGCTAAGTGTGCCTCACCCATTGCCTCAGACAAGGTTGGATGGGCATGAATGTGTTGGGCAACATCGCTTGCATCTGCTTCCCAGTTATAAATTAACTGTGCTTCAGCTAAAAGCTCACCGACTCTAGAGCCGACCATATGTATTCCCAAGATTGGTCCATTCTTCTTCGCAACTAATTTCACTGATCCAGCGGTCTTTAAGATATTAGCCTTTCCATTTCCAGCCAAATCATAATTTAATTCAACTACATCATGGCCAGCAGCCTTAGCAGCTGCGGTGGTAAGGCCAACGGATGCTACCTCAGGCTCAGAGTAGGTAACACGAGGAACACCATCATAATTAATTGCCCTTGGCTTTAAACCAGCGATCTCTTCAGCCACCAGAATTCCTTCAGCAAAACCAACATGGGCTAATTGCAGAGTCGGTATTAAATCTCCAACTGCCCAGATACCTGCCACATTTGTTCGGCATTTATCATCTACTAATACATAGCCGCGATCCATCTTTATGCCAGCCTCTTCATAACCTAAGCCAGAAGATACTGGGCCACGACCAACTGCTACTAATAAGATTTGCGCACTAAATTTTTTACCATCCTCTAAAGTAATTGTTACATCTTTCTTACCGCGTTCAGCAGATTTAAACTTAACACCAAGCTCAAAATTAATACCACGTTTTCTAAATGCCCGCTCTAGTTGTTTACTTGATGATTCATCTTCAAGAGCTACCAAATGAGAAAGTCCTTCAACAATTGTTACTTCAGCACCAAATGATTTCCAGACTGAGGCAAACTCACAACCAATTACGCCACCACCTAAAACAATTAC
>OFRA01000265.1_pt1 | contig 13714 bp, 11 predicted proteins | sample 1543001 | NCBI WGS metagenome assembly OFRA01 (sample SAMN07774221, study PRJEB24372) | wastewater metagenome | isolation source: Lake Maggiore Verbania | place: Italy: Verbania | collected 2015-12 | reverse complement strand
TGGTGAAACACGCCAAGAAGTAGCAGAGATTGAAATAGAACTCCATGACTTCTTTGACGTGGCCGTCAATCCCCAATTTGCCAATCAAGCCAAGGCAACAAGCACAAAGTTTGACACGACGGGGGTGCCTAAAACCGGAGAACATAAAAGAAAAATTAGTGCGGCAAACACCGGCAAAACCCGCACCGAAAACTGGAAAAAAGCAATGTCTGGCGGAAACCACCCGCAATTTGGTGTCCCTCGCACCGAAGAGTGGAAAAAAGCAGAATCTGAAAGAAAGTCCGGCGAAAACAACCCGCGATTTGGTGTTCCCGGCATAACCGGCGCATTAAATCCTCTCAGCAAAGCAATTATTGCCATTCAACCCGATGGCACTGAGTTACATTTTGGTAGTATTCAGGAAGCCGCCAGGGAGTTGGGGATTAATAACAGCAGTTTGTGTAGCAAATATTTAAAAACCGGCAACTCACCAACCCGAGGTAAATTCAAGGACTGGCGATTTATTTACGAGAACCGCTAAGTTTTAGGGTAAAACCTTTACATACACTGGATACGCCTAACGCAGATGTACGGAACCTCCTTTGACTTTAGCGGCGTTACGCTCCCCGGTGTTGGGGGTGGTATCAATGCCAGCAACGCAATTAGCGGCGATCAGCTTGAATCTATGAACAAGACTGGCAAAAAGTGGCGGCCAGGCCCTGACGGCATGATGAGTAACCACAACGAAGAAATAATCAAAAACAACGCAGCCAGCCGAGCCAAAAAGGAATCTCTGGTAAATAGGGATTATAACGAGCAATGTGACAGCAAGACAGCTCAGAAAGAAATCTTTGATCGCAAAAAGTCACGCTCTGCTTCCTTTATGGAAATGAAGAAAAAGGAGTATGGCTTTGCCGAGGGCGACTCTCAAGACTCGGAGTTGCTCTCAATGCCACTACCCGGCGGTGCTTTTAAAGAGGCTTGCTCTTGTGCGAATTGTCCATCTTGCCGGGATAAAAAGCGTAAAGATGCTGAGTTTCGTGAGTGGTCTACTGAGAAGCGCAAAGCGTTGAAGGAAGGTAAAGTAGCCGGATCTTTTGCAGGACCAGACATGTCCTTCCCAATTTCAAGCCCAGTCGATGTAGCTGCTGCTTGGTCTTCAGTTGGTCGGGCCGCAAACCCTCGCGCCATCATGCGCAAAATTATATCTATCGCCAAAGAGCACAACTGGACTAGCGGCTTACCGGAGTCGGTAAAAGCTCGCCTTGCTGAGGGTCAATCAGGGCTACCGGAGTAACTAATGGAACCCGTATCAACTTTTGGTCTTATCGCTTCGATTGTCACAACATTGACTGGCTTTGGCTGGATAATGGAACGTGGCAACAGGCGCATTGAAACAATTATAAACCACATGGAAAAGGTGGAAGTAATTCTAAACGAGTTGAGAGCGGATTTACCAATTAAGTACACAATGAAAGACGAACATATTCGTCTTGTTGAAAAAGTAGACAAAATTGAAGGCCACGTTTATTCTTGGGGGAGGAAACCTTATCATGAACATGAATGATTTCGACTGGGACAGGTTACAACAATACGGATTTACCGAGAAAGCAACCGGGGATTTAAAAGATTCTTGCTGGAAGGGATATACAGCCGTAGGGCTAAAGAACAAAGGCGGTCGTAAAGTACCGAATTGTGTCAAGATTGACTCAAAACACAGTGAGGGAGACATTGCCACAGCTGAAATGACTCCAAACTACTTGCCAGAGGAGCCAGGGACTGGTCCCGCAAAGAACCCTCAAATGGGAGAACAGAAGATAAGAATGCCCCGCGACACTGTAATAAAAAAGATTAACGAAAAAGACGAGTTGGCAATGGCTGCTGCACCTAACTACTCTGAGTTAGATTCCGATGAAAATAATGGAGCAATGATTGTAAATCAACTTCGGGTAATTCGTGAGAAAACCGATATTCTCTTGGGAATGCTCGATGGAACCGAGAATTTACCCCCGTGGTGTTTTGTTAAAATAACTAATGCAGGCACAGGTTTGGCCAGTGTCTCAGACTACCTTCGTTTTGGAGCAGAAACAGTATGAACGCCGAACTACACCACAAATTTAACGCGGAGCGAACTGGTGATCGAGGATCAAGTAAGCCAGGTCCCACCATTCCTGAAGAACAAAAGCAATTAAACAAAGTTATTTTAAAGCAGGGCAAACCGAGGTAGCTATGTTTGGTTCTTTCCCCGATGATGTGCTTGAGGATTTCTTTCAGGACTACGCTGAGAGAATTGATAAAGACAAGATGGCTTGCAATAAACCGCACAAAACACCGGACCATCCGACAAAGAAGTCAATTGTCAAAGCCTGTGAAAACGGTAAAGAGAAAGTAGTAAGATTCGGCGATCAAAACATGTCCATTAAAAAACATATCCCTGAACGCCGCTCAAACTTCCGGGCTCGCCATAACTGTGACGAGAAAAAGAGTAAACTCTCAGCCGGATATTGGTCATGCAAAGCGTGGTAGTTTACACCACTGTTAGTTTTGCTATACTGTGATCAGGTAAAAATAACTATGGACACTAAAATTTACGTGTATAAAATTACTTTTGAAGAAATACCTCATTGGTATTGGGGAGTTCACAAAGAAAAGAAATGCGGAGAAACTTACTTTGGTACCCCCGTTTCCCATAGTTGGATGTGGGAGTTTTACACACCTAAAGTGCAGATATTGCAGTTTTTTGACAGCTGGGAAGAGGCCAAACTAATAGAGGATAGGCTTATCCGCCCAGATTTGAATAACCCCCTATGTCTAAATGAAGCTGTGGGATTTCATATGTCATTGGAATCTTGCTCCAAAGGTGGTCATTCAGCTGTGAAAGTTGCAAAGGATAGATGTATCGGGTTCTACGGACCAAAAACAGAAAAACAACTTGAGTCGAGCAGACGTGAGGGAGCTAAGTTATCTCGATATAGCAAGGAAAATGGGGCTAAAGTTGGTCAAGAAAATGTTATTTTAGGTAGAGGTATCTGGGGATTATCAAAAGAAGAACAAGTTGCTAACTCCTCAAAAGCAGGTAAGGTGGGAGGTAAACTCACCGGCGCCCAAAAATGGGAAGACCCGCAACATCCCGAGCTAGGGCAAAAACCAGCCTGTGTGATTGTGCAAATGCAGAAAAGGAGGGGTTACCCCTGCGGTCCAGAAAATCGTGTGAGGGTAGGGTAAAACTAACTACATAAGTTTCTGTTCGGGTCATGCGTAAAGATAGCATAGATCAAAAAGCCATTGAGGCCGCCTATTTAATCTTTAAGGAGAAAGGGCATAAAATCGTGGACTATGATTTTTCTCACGGTCCAACCGACTATAAGCGGAACACTGTGGAAGAGCCAGAGAGTGGTTCCAAGTTACGTCAGGCTTTCAACGAGTTAACTCCTGCCAATGTAATGCAGGGTGACAAGTATGTTGACTTAAAGGCTAAATCTGACGCACTTAATCTTCGTATCGACGAACAGCAAGATAAACTCCGCGTTTGCAGAATGCGTGGAAACTTTCAGGAGTTTCATCGCTGTATGCAAGAAATGCAAAATATGATTAAAGAGAGAGAAAGTCTCGATGCTCGAATGGCAGTTTCTACCCCAGGTGGTAACGCAGGCCAGCAACAAATGACCGACTACAATCGTACATACGACCAGCACTCCTCATACAGCGAGATTCAAAGTATTGGTGATCAAATTGCTTCCCTTGAAGAAAGAATGAGAGAGTTCCTAGCGGAGTAAACTTGTGAGAAAAAGATGTTCGAAGGGAAATAGTTGTGGTGCCACCTGCATCCAAGCTTCAAAGAGGTGCGTGTTAGAACTTGGCCCCCTCATCTCAAAAGTGGTAAGCAAGGCTCGTCAGTTAGTCTTGTCAGATCGTAAAGAGTTCATAGGTGCCATGAAAGACATGGGAGCTGGAACTAAGACAGCAAAGAGTGAGGCAAGAAGACAATTTCCATCACCCTCTTCACCTAAGACTCTACCTTCTGACCTGAAGGCAGCTCTCAAAGCATTACCTCCACCTCCGAGCTCACCCAAGAGCCCTGCATCTTCAATGTCCCTACTTCCCAATGGTCGGGAAGACTTGATGGCACTTCGTCGTGAAACTCTTTTAAAGTTTATTAACGAAAAAGACCCAGACAAAAAGAACAAACTTGAAGCTAAAATTGATGCAATTGATCGGAAGTTAGACCCTCAGAATAAAATTCCCACAACATGGCCATCATTTGTAGCACCTCCCCCAACAACCACTTCGGAGGTGCGAGGAGATATTGCTCGTTTAGTGAAAGAAGCAAGTGCATCACCAGCTGAAAAGGCAAAAGAAGACCTGAAGTTACAACTAGGAATACAGACAGGGGGACCAGACCGACAGCAATTCATAAGTATATATGGGCCTCCCAACACAAATAATATCCGGAGTTTTGGAAACTTTCAGTTGGAAGACATGAAAGGGGGACTCTCGTACAGTGGACTCTCTGCTGATTCCCGGAAAAAACTTCAATCTGATATAAATCGACTATCAACAAACTTAAGAAAACTTGGTGAACCTCAAACCCCTCAGTCAGTTACATCTGCCACTGGAAACACTCGGTGGGCTCGTAATGACGCAGTAGACGCAGATAGGAATCTTGGACTAGCAATGAGACTGGGAGACAAAAAATATGATGGTTGGAGGGACAGTTATGGTTCAGGTTCTAAAAAAGTTGGTGAAGGTTCTTTTGGAACAGTGATTCGAAACCCTGATGGCACCTTTGTGAAAAGGGGTGCAGTTTCCAGTACAGAAGCACAGTTAATTAAAAGGTTGGGTGAGGCGAACTTGGGGCCTAAACTGATTGCCGCAGACATTAATGGGAAACATGAGTACATGGATGCAAAAGGTGTAAACATGCGAGATGGCCGAATTGCAATGACTGCAGTAGCTGGGTCTCCAATGGGCCAGGTAAATCCCTACGTCAGGAGAGCTGGAGAGTTTGTTCCAAACATTTACTGGAAGGCAATGGCAGATATGCACAGACTCGGTATTGCTCATAATGACGCACACATTGATAACATCCTAATTGATGACAAGGGAAAAGGTCGTTGGGTTGATTTAGGTTTAGCACAAAGTAGTCCAAAAGCAGCACTTGCAGAAGCACTAGGTACCTTCAAACCCCCAGTAGGTAAACCTTCGGGAGGTACCAGGGAGTCATCAACCCCCAAAAGTCCAACCCCCAAAAGCCCAACTCCCAAAAGTTCTGATAGCTCAAGCTTCTTTTCCTCTGGGATTGACTTTGGCGCAGGAAACTGGCAAACACGAAGGTGGGCAGCAACTGGTATTCAAACCTTGGAGAGTTATCAAAATCAACCTGCTAAACTCAGACAGTTCAAGAAAGAAATGCCTGTTCTGGGAAAAATCGTGGACAACCTGGGAGGTGTAAACTCCACCTTGAAAGAGAAGTATGGAATGAGCAACCAGGATGTTGCTGATATCTATGCACATGGTATACGATCGCCTCTCAGTAGCTATACTAAGGGAGTCTGGGCTAAGATGACAGATCAACAAGCTCAGGAATTACTTAACCAACTCTACGAGGGAGTCTAATGGAAACAACTGGAAAAGACGACGCCAAGTATATGGCACTCATGTCAAGGTATAAAGAACTCAGAAGTGAACTTGGACCAAAAGCAGATCCTTACTTACGCGCTGCTATGCTCCTCCGAGAAAATGGTGATGTTAGTGAAGATGCAGTAATGGGTGCAGCCTATCTGTAAGGGGTAAAAGTAATTCAGCTATCTTCATAGCTCTTGCCACTGCTCCTTAGCGAAAATGTCTGCTGTCAAACTGATTTTCAAACGCTCAAGTATTCTCGGAAAAAGACCAACAGGTGAGAATCTTGAACCAGGTGAGATTGGCCTCAACACTAACCCAACCGAACCTGGACTCTATTTTGAGGTCAATGACGGCAGTGTAGTTAAGGTCGGCCCTGCTGCATACTTACCTCAGCAGCCAACTCCAACTCCTTCCAGGGGAGAGCTTTGGGTAGATGGTGATATTAATACTCTCTCAGTTGGAACCGACCTAAATCAGTGGAAAAAGGTTGCAGCTCCTTTTCTAGGTGGTACCAATGGACTCACAGTTTTTGTAGGTCCTGACTACGAGTTTGCAACTGATTCCCTGGCCAATGACGGTCAAACCATCCCGTTTGTCACAATCAACCGAGCTGTTATTGAAGTAACGAAGCAAATAATTATTGACAGAGCCACTGGTGTAAGCACAGGAAATAATCGATATTTAATCGTGCTTGCTCCCGGTCGTCACTGCGTTGTAAACGCACCTGGGGTAACTCCTGCTAATTTTTCTTACGACTTAAGTTTGCAAACCACTAAGGTAACACAAGATGTCCTTACTTCCTTTAACCCCGTAAGTGAGGGGGCTCTGATTGTGCCTCGCGGTATTTCAATCATTGGAATGGACTTGAAAAAGTGTGAGATACACCCGACCTACGTCCCTACTTACACTCACCCAAGTTTCCCTAACGCGGTAAATTATCAACAACAGTCTTTAGATAACAGTGGCATTGACGGCCCAGTATATAGCAATCAGCCCCTCTCAAGCATCTTTAGATGGTCTGGCAACACTTACTTGAGTAATTTCACCTGCCTTGATAAAATTGAAGCTCGCACTGTTGTGCAAATTCAAGAGCAAGAAAATACACAGTACGCAATTTTTAAAACGGCCAGCTCAAGTGGTTTAAACTTAAATGATTTTGTTCAGATAAATTATCTTTCTTCCACTGATCAAGTAGATTCAACATTTTCTGCTGGATCGTACTATGTTAGTCCCATTGACAGCTTTACCTTTTTAGCATCTCCCACACCTTGGCCCCCTCTTTCCGGCCCTGCAGAACCGGTTTTATTCTCACAGTTTTCATCATCTTTTACGGTAGGGGGTACCGCTAAATTAACCGTTAGCAATATCTATCCTTACTTCATTCCGGTTGGAGACGAAAATTTTGAACTCTCAAATTATTCCCACCATCGGTTAAGCGTTTTAAAAAACGCTTCAAAAAGTCAACTTGATGACTATTATACAAAAGTTCAAAAGGCATTCCCAGGAATTTTTGGAGGTCAAGTAAATACAGGGTTAGCCTCACTCCCAGAGTACGAAATTGTTGCACCTGCAGCAGCGATCTATCCTTACAATCTGACATCAAATAGTACGGATAACTCCTCACCATATGAAAACATGGTTAATCACCGTTCCGATTACGGAATGGCACATGGAGATTACGATGGTGACTTGGTAACTGGGTTTAAGTCAGTGATTATAAATAGTGCAACTGCAGTCATTCTGCAAAAAGACCCAGTAGCGTACGAAGTTTACCAAACCAGTACGCAGGACTGGGCGACTCTTTGCACCATAATTCAAGAGCAACCTGCATACTCAACACGCAATCTAACACAAATTCCCACCGCACCCCAACTTGAGTTTCTAAACACTGCCAAGATACCAGATATTCGGTACTACTACCAAACCCTTACTTATTCGCCAACAGGTTCAGCACCATTTTATAGCATAGGACTTCCCGATCCAGAGAATGACTTCCGTCATTTTGGTTTCCGTTTAAGTGGAGTGAACTCCTTTATGCAAGCCCAATCCACATACAGCATCGGTGCTGCTATTGGTGTGTGGGCTAAGGGTGGCTCAATCATATCATTAACAAATGCAACAACAAACTTCGGGTCGGTTGCGTTTCAAGCCGAGGGCTTCTCTGGTATTGGCACTCTCGGAGGAGCTGACGAAATCAATAGAAACTTCCTTCAGACTGGGATAGTTAGACCGTTGGCGCTAACAAACGTTCAGGCGGAGTCTGACGCTCAGAAAAAAACTTTATCGCTAGGGAGTCAAGTTCAGTTTGTGGGCATTGACACCGCTAACCCCCTTGTTCAACTCATATATCTCACAGCCCCCTTCAACCCTGCAAGCATACTGCCCTACTCATTAGTTCCAGGTTCAGCTGTGTTCATTACGGACGGTATCTGTACTTACCGTGCTTTCTTTGTTACCGACGGAACTCCTACTTGCATCCTTTCCGGAAACCCTTCCGAAAATCCTTACTCCTCGGGTGGGGGTGTTTTAAGAGTCAGACTTACCGACTCTACAATACCCAATTCAGACCCAACAAGTTTAACCACGTCATTAGCTTATCAAGACGCTCCCTACATACGTCGGTTCATTGATCCTAGGTCACAAGATCAGAAATCCTACGGGATAAGTGTGTCCAACTCAGCAGTTTCTGCGCAAGCTCCGCAGCCTGGGTATGTGCTCCGACTAAATCAAACTGGTCAGAACTTATCTAATGTCTTGAAGCGAAACTTTCAATTTGACCCGGGACAGTACGGAGGTTATGCTCAAATATTCACAGTTGCGGACGTGGAAACTTTAGAGTCCACCAACTCAACAAACTTCAATAATAAAATTTCGGATGCTGCACAAGCCACTAATTATACGGTAATTTTGACCTTAACTGACTCAGGTGGTGGGTGGCTTGAGTCCCTTTATTTGACCCCTTTTGGTCAAATTCCAGATAACGTTCCGACCGGAACTTATCAAACTTACCAAAATAAGAACTACTACACAGCTGAGAATAACGTGTGGTCGGCTCTTTACTATAAAACAAACTTTTCCATAGATAACGGTCCAACTAAAGTAACTCCCAATAAATTTGACTCTTCATATGTAGTATCAAGTGTCTTAGAACGTTCCGAGTCATTACTTATAACTTGGCAAGGTAAATACGACCTTGTCTCAAATATCTTGGATGCTACTTATCGGTACTACGTGTTAAATCAAGATGCGTATGGGAATGAAGTTCCACTCCAGTATCAAGTTCCAGATTCCTACAAACTTTCAAATCCTGTCTCCTATTTCAGGGGTGCTACGCAACCTGTAACGGAATACGCTGGGGAAAAAGTTTATGATAATGATGACGGAACCTCCTCCCTCGGTTTAATATTTACTCGGGACCCCATCCCAGGATCAGACAGTTTTACCGTTGCTCCCTCTCTTTCAGGACAAGTTTATACTCCTATGAGTGCTCCGTGGGCAGCAACTCCCACTTTTGGTAATCCGGCTACAGCGACGTTTGAGGTATTGTCCGTAACCAATATAGTAAATCCTCGAGAAAGTCTGAGCGTATTGAGAGTCTCAAATCCAATTTTAACCGATGCTATTGAGTATGTTCGAGTAATTTCTATATCCGGTTCTAGTGTAACAGTACTTAGGAACTACTACCCTGTTTTCTATAACCCGTTAGGATCTACAACAAGTTCTTTGGACGGCTGGCAATTTATTCTGCAGCCTGGTACTCCCCCACCTTCTCCGACCGTATCTGTGCCCCCTCTGGTATGGCCTGCTGGATCAACTTTAACACCTTGCATAAATACGCAGTATCCTGAACCAATTACCTATGACCCTATTTGGTCCTCCACAAAAAGTGCCGTAATTCGCTACCTTTCTTTGATGGGGTACGAGTACCCTTTAATACAGGACTATTTGGTACCTCAAAACTCTGGGAATAGGTTACTCCTTAATTCGGAAACCCAGTTATCTCCTGTAGATGGCTATGCAACCGTAAACGCTTCTTACCCTGTTGAATTCAATAGCCCTTCAACAATTGTAGCCAATACACATACTTGGCAATATTGTGGTTATATTGACTATTCTAGGGGTCTTCCAAAAAACCAAGTAAATTTACTACCTCGTAAACTGTCGTACGACTTTTTAAGTACCTCAACATTTGGTGGGAAGCTCAATGTTGTTGGGTCTGATGCGACTACAGGAGATATTGTATTTGGTGGGTCTCTACGAGAAGCACTCACTGGTAACTATTTCCTAAATGACAACCCAGTTTTAAACATCACAGACAGGTCTATTTATTCTAGCCCCCCGGAAATAGAACAGCCTGCCTCAGTCCTAGTTTTCTCAGCCGACGATATTTCCGATCAATTTGACGGCCTCTCTCAAATTTTCTACTTAACTAGGGGCGGTTATGAGATTCCCCCTGGCCAACTAAGTACCCTGGGTACTTTTGTATTCCTTGGGGGAGTTACCCAGATTCCCGGAGTTGCCTATAACGTTTCTCAAAGTAGTGTTGTAACTCCATATATTGAATTTACGGAAGCACCACTTGCTGGCACTTCTTGCGACATCCGGGTAGTGACGTCTGAAGATGACTCTCAGACTTTGGAAGTAATGCAATTTACGTTTACGCCTAGTGTTTTTGACGGAATAACCAACTCATTTGTGGTGTCGCCTACAGAGTTTTCGTTGACAAATCTAAACTCCTTTGTATTCTTAGGTGGTGTAGAGCAAAACCCTGCGGGTCCAACGCAAACAAATTGGTCTTACACTTTGTCAGAGACTGGGGGTGTAATCTCACTAGATTTCATTGGAGGAGCTCCAGAGGCTGATACAACTTATGAGGTCAGAGGAATCCTTTCTGGCTCTAAGTACAGAAGCACAGGTATTGCATCAGTGTTTGTGAATTCTGTGGATGACATTTCTGGTTTGTTTAACGGAACGACAACAGAATTTCCACTCACTGTTGGCGGCGTACCGTTAGACCCTAGCGTCGTAAATTCTCAAAATATGTTTGTGAGTTTAGGCGGTGTGATTCAACTTCCCGTCGTGTCTAGTGCTAACCCCCTGGCCGGGTTGGCTTACATAGTAAGATTTAACAATGTTGTGGGAGAGTTTCAAATTGTGTTTGCTACTGCCCCTTTCTTTGGCACAACTTGTAATATCCGTGTAGTAACTGGAGTTGGGAATCAGTTTATCACTTGTCCATTGCCTCCGAATTTTGGCGACACGCCTCTTGTAGCAGGTCCGGGAGTCACAACCAACACGGAAGGTCAGATTATTGACATTGACGCGGGGCTCATCTCCTGACCAGGGGGGTAAAACCAGTTATCAATCTTCTCGGATCTACCGAGTCGTACTCCGACATCTAGTCAACCATGGCAACTAAAATCACTCCGATTCAAATATTGAGGTCAGAAGTTTTAAATAAACGGCCAGACCCTGCAAAACTACTAACCGGACAACCCGCAGTCAACATTAATGGTACTCAACCTGGGTTTTTCTTTGCTGATGACAGTGGCACGACCCTAATAAAAATTGGTCCCTGCACCGTAGGGGCAACAGCTCCAAATACCGGGGCGACGGGAGCACCAGGTCAACTGGGCAATACTCTAGGGGAATTGTGGCTTGATACAGATGGTGACCCCTTAATATTTCCAGGCCCAACGTTAAAAGTCTGGAATGGCAGCACTTGGATAAACTGTTTCCCATCCCCCTCGGTGTATGCTACTCCCGTAGTTTCTCCAACAGCTCCAGCTTTAGCTGACCATGTTGACGGAACTCTGTGGTGGGACTCTGAATCGGGCCTTATGTACATTCTTTATAATGATGGAGCCAGCCGTCAGTGGACTCAAATATCTAGCAACACAGTGAGCTGAGGGGTCCTGAACGCCCGGATCCGCGTAGGGTAAAACCGGTTATATAAGCTTTGCGCTGCCATGGCCCTTCCTCGCCCTCCCTTAAATCCCGCGACCCCAATCCCAAACAACCCTTTCTTTTCTCCCCAAACCAACTACATTCAAGGGGCTACTGGTCCCCTCATTGTCGGGGCAGGACTTTCGATCAACTTCACGACTGGCACCATCAGCGCCACTGGTGGCGGTGGCGGTGGCGGCAGTGTTACCCTTGTCAACACTGGCGCAGGTTTGACAGGTGGTCCGATCACATCGTCCGGTACAATCAGCCTGACCACTACGGCTGTCACACCCGGCACCTACAACTTTGCTACCCTCACGGTTGATGCCTATGGTAGGCTCACCGCTGCTAGCCCCGGCGTAGTCCCCATCTCCTCTGTCACTGGATTGGCCCCCATCACCGTGACTGGGTCCACGGCTCGAGTCATTAGCATTGCCGCAGCTTCCACTGCCAGCACAGGTGCCGTTCAACTCTATAATGGCACGAACAACACTTCGACCGCTCTCGCTCTGACTGCGGCGCAAGGCTACTCTCTGCAAGCTCAAATCAACGCATTGCTAATCGCTTCCAACCTGACTCTCGCTGGCACTTTTGACGCTGCCACAGGGTTGGTGCTCACAGCTACATCTGACGGCACAGCACAAGGATTCGTTTCTGGTAACGCACTGCCTGCCCCTGCCGCTGGCAACCAGGACTACTTCGTCATCGCCACGGTTGGTGGCACCTTTGACCCTCCCGGTCCTACCGGCCCACTCACAGTGACTGCGGGCGACTGGATTCTGTCCTCTGGCACACAGTGGGACCTGCTCGACATCGGTCCTACTCTTCTTTACGCAACCACAACCGTTGCTGGTTCCGTTTGCCTCTCGACAGACGCTCTGGCGCAAGCTGGCACTGATACCCTCACTGCCCTCACTCCGGCAACTGCTCGGTCTGCCTTCGTTCCCAACGTTTGCTACCCCGCCAAGGGCGATTTGATTGGCGGCACCTCGGTTGCCAACACCCCTGTAACCGTAGCCATCGGCACTGCCGGTCAAGTTCTGACGGTTGATTCCACGGCTGCTACCGGTTTCACTTGGAAAAACGGCGCCGCTGGAACTGTCACCTCGATTGCCACTGGGGCTGGTCTTAGCGGCGGTCCTATCACATCAACTGGCACGATCGCCCTCACGAACACCGCTGTGACGGCTGGTTCTTACATCAACCCTACACTGACGGTTGACGCTCAGGGTCGCATCACCGCAGCGTCTGCTGGCGCCGCTCCGCTGACAGCTCTGACCGGCACCGCTCCGATCGCTGTGACAACGGGTTCGACTCCTGTCGTTAGTGTCTGTGCCTCCTCAACGACCGCCCTCGGTGTGGTCCAACTGACGAACGCTCTGAACAGCACCTCGGAAATACTGGCACTCACCGCTTGCGGTGGTAAGTGTCTGCAGGATCAAATCACCAGTCTGGTGGTCGCCGGTACAATCGAGCTGGCCGGTACTATCGACGCTTCCACTGGTTTTGTGGCCTCGGTCACCTCCGTCGGAACCGCTGACGGTTACACAGTTGGTGCTGTGCTGCCCGCAGCAAGCGCAACAACCAACAACACCTACGTCATTGTAACCACACCGGGCACAATGACTCCCCCCGGCGGAGGACCAACCGTAGCCACTCGCGGCGACTACTTCCTCGTTTCCGAGGTTTCGCCTGGCACTTACGCGTGGACCTTCCTCAACGTTGGTTTCGACTCCCCCGCTGCAACAACAACTGTTGCCGGTATCGTCTGTCTCGCCACTAACGCTCTGGCACTGGCTGGCACTGATACCACGACTGCGCTGACTCCTGCCGCTGCCTGCTGCGCTTTTATTCAGAAATCGGCCATCACCGCAAAAGGCGATTTGATCACCGGCACTGCTGCTTGCGTACCGGCTGCACTTGCTGTTGGCACCAACGGCCAAGTCCTTGTTGCTTGCTCTGCCGCAACCACCGGCCTCTGCTGGATCACAAGCTCTCTGGGACCTGCCACTCCTACCGTTCGCGGAACCGTTTTCGGTTGCACAGACGGCAGCAACTCGGCTCTCGGTTGCAATGCTTTGCTTGGCAACACTTCTGGCACTGGCCACGTCGCCATTGGTCTTAATAGCCTGCGTAGCAATACCACGGGTGTTAACAACGTTGC
>OFRA01000263.1_pt1 | contig 13757 bp, 10 predicted proteins | sample 1543001 | NCBI WGS metagenome assembly OFRA01 (sample SAMN07774221, study PRJEB24372) | wastewater metagenome | isolation source: Lake Maggiore Verbania | place: Italy: Verbania | collected 2015-12 | reverse complement strand
GTAGGTCATGAGTCTTAGTTCATAGCCCCGGCTAACTAAGCGGCAACCCTCCACCACGGTGGGGTGCTCCGGGTGAAGACCAGGTCGATTGCAAGGTGTAATCGGCAAGAGTGGTTCGCTAAAAAGATTTAGGGGCAATCCCTAATAATTTTTTATCGCCACCTTAAATTAGGAGGCTACATTGTCATACTCATTTGAAACCCAACAAGTTCATGCTGGTCAAGTTGCAGATCCAACAACTGGGGCACGTGCACTTCCGCTTTATCAAACAACTGCTTATCAGTTCCGCGATACCAAACATGCTGCTGATCTATTTGGTTTAGCAGAAATGGGAAATATCTACACCCGCATTATGAATCCAACACAGGATGTGGTTGAGCAAAGAATTGCTGCACTAGAAGGCGGCGTTGCCGCTCTTCTTGTCGCCTCAGGATCGGCTGCAACCGCATATTCAATTATGAATGTGGCTCAAGCCGGTGATCATGTGGTTTCATCACCTTCACTATATGGTGGTACTTACAACCTATTTCATTACACATTGCCAAAATATGGCATTGAGGTTACCTTCGTAGAGAATCCAGATGATTTAGATTCTTGGCGCAAAGCAATAAAGCCAAATACCAAAGCATTTTTTGGTGAGACTATTGCTAATCCAAAAAATGATGTATTAGACATCGAGGGTGTAGCAAAAATTGCTCATGAATTTGGCGCTCCATTGATAGTTGATAACACCGTTGCTACGCCATATCTCATTCGCCCAATTGAGTGGGGTGCTGATGTAGTTGTGCACTCAGCAACTAAGTTCCTATCCGGTCATGGAAATGCGATCGTGGGAGCAATTGTTGACTCTGGAAAGTTTGATTATGCTAAATATCCAGAGCGGTTTAAGGGATTTAATGAGCCAGATCAGTCATATCATGGTCTTGTTTACGGCCAAGCGCTAGGTGTTGGTTCAGCTTTTGGTGCAAACCTTTCTTATATCTTTAAGATCAGATTACAACTTCTTCGTGATATCGGAGCTGCAGTTTCACCATTTAATGCCTGGCTGCTTTCACATGGTCTTGAGACATTATCACTTCGCATGGAGCGTCATATTGAAAATGCAAAACAAGTTTCAACATGGCTAGAGAAGCACCCTCAGGTTGAAAAGGTTAACTATGCATCTTTGCCATCATCAAAGTGGAATAAGTTAGCTAACAAGTACTGTCCTAAGGGCAGTAGCTCTGTTCTATCCTTTGAAATTAAAGGTGGAATTGAAGCTGGTAAGAAGTTTATTGAGGGACTAAATCTGCACTCACATGTAGCAAACATTGGAGATGTTAGAAGCTTGGCAATTCACCCTGCCTCTACTACTCATTCACAATTAACACCAGCAGAGCAAATAACTGCAGGTGTTACTCCAGGATTAGTACGTTTATCTGTTGGTATTGAAAATATCAAAGATATTCAAGCTGATCTTGAAAAAGCATTTGCTGCTGCTAAATAATAAAAGCAAGTAAAAGTAATGAGTGGTGTTAACCCAGCAGTTACCGGGGCATGGCTGGAAAGTCATGACCCCGGTGATCGCCAATTTCTAAAGATTGGTGATTTGCAGCTGGAGTCAGGTGAGGTTTTAGCTGATATAACAATTGCTTATCAAAGTTGGGGTAAATTAAATTCTGCTGGTGATAATGCAATATTAGTTAATCATGCACTTACTGGCTGGGCAGATGTTGATGGTTGGTGGCCACAAATGGTTGGCCCAGGCTTACCATTTGATTCTGATAAGTATTTCATTGTTTGTCCAAATGTAATTGGCGGCTGCCAAGGTTCAACTGGGCCATCTTCTATCGCTTCCGATGGAAAAAGATGGGGATCTAGATTTCCTGCCCTAACTATTAGAGATATGGTTGAGGCTGAATTAGCTTTTACAAATAAAATTGGCATTAAGAAATACCAATTAGCGGTTGGTCCATCCCTTGGCGGCATGCGAAGCCTGGAGTGGGCAATTACCTATCCAGAGTTAGTTAGCGCGATCTGCACAATTGGATCTTGCGCGGTGACAACTGGGGATCAAATAGGTACTGCTTCAATACAAATAAGAGCAATTAAATCTGATCCAAACTTTAATAATGGTGATTACTATGAACAAGAGATTGGCCCAATTGAGGGAATGGGAATTGCTCGCAGAATTGCACATTTAACCTATCGAACTGAGTCTGAGATGGATGTCAGGTTTGGGCGTGAGTTACAAGGAGATGAAACTGGTCGATATGCAGTTGAGTCTTATTTAGATCACCAAGCGCAAAAACTTGCTAAAAGATTTGACGCTAATACTTATATTGCATTAACGGAGGCAATGAACTCTCATGATGTTGGCCGCGATCGTGGTGGCGTAGCTGCGGTACTTTCAAAAATAAAGATTCCACTTCATATAGTTGGAATTGATACTGACCGACTTTTCCCACCTCGCCTGCAACAGGAGATCGCCGAACTGACCCCGCAGATGAGCACCCTTCACAGCATCTCATCCCCATTTGGCCATGATGGCTTCTTAATTGAGGTGGAATCGGTGGGGGCAATCATCAAAAACGCGCTTAATCTGCAAAAAATCTCAAATTAGCCAAAATGGATGTGCATAAAGGGCTGTGGACAATTTATAATATAGCCAAGGGTCGGGCGGTTTAAATAAAATCGCAAAAGTTTCAAGACCTTAAAACAAAGGATGAATTGTGGCTGTAACTCGTGCGCCCAAAAAAGGCGCTAAAGCAGGTAAGAGTAAGAGTAAACCTGTAAATAAAAAGAGTTCAGTTAAAAAACCTGTTGCAAAAAAAGTAAAGCCTGCGAAGAAGATTGTAAAGATTCCGCAGAAGGCAGTATTAGATGCTAAAGATATTGCTCAGATCATTAGAGTAAAAGAGTTAGTGATCCAGCAAAAGAATGTACTAGCTGAACTACAAGGCCGCGGTATCGATAATATTCATAGAATTGTTAAAAAAGCAGATCAAGATTTAGTTTTAATTGCCCGCGAATTAGAGGCAACTGTTCCAAAGCAAGTAGAGAAGCTTCGTAAGTTAGGTCTTTCACCATTTAGAATGCTTAAGAAGAGTGAGTTGGCGTTAATTACCCCAGTTGCGCCGAAGCCAACTGCTGCCCAAAAAGATGGCAAAGTCGCAAAGGTTAAAATTGATGGCGAAGAGGTTGAGTTAGAAGAGGTTGAAATTGAAGATCTTGAATCATTAATTGAAGATAAGGAAGAAGCGGCTACTGAGGACGGCGCTCCTGAAATAAGAGTTGTAAATGTTGCTGAGGAATCACAAAATGAAGCAAACTCATTTGTACTTAAAGATTCTGAAGAAGATGACGCACCAGCACAAACAGTATTAACTGCAGGCGCTACGGCGGACCCGGTAAAAGATTATTTGAAGTTAATTGGACGAGTTCCGCTATTAAATGCTGAGCTTGAGGTTTCACTCGCTCAATCAGTTGAGGCTGGTTTATTTGCTGAAGAGCGGTTAGCAAAAGATAAGAAGATGGATAAGAAGTTAAAGCGTGAGTATCAACAAATTGTGCTTCATGGCCGCCGGGATAAGAATCATCTACTAGAAGCAAACCTTCGTTTAGTAGTTTCTCTCGCAAAGCGTTATACCGGGCGCGGAATGTTATTCCTAGATTTAATTCAAGAAGGAAACCTAGGTTTAATTAGAGCAGTTGAAAAGTTTGATTACACAAAAGGATATAAGTTCTCAACCTATGCCACCTGGTGGATTAGGCAGGCGATTACTAGAGCGATGGCAGATCAGGCTAGAACAATTCGTATTCCAGTACATATGGTTGAAGTTATTAATAAGTTGGCCAGAGTGCAGCGCCAGATGCTTCAGGATCTGGGAAGAGAACCCACACCTGAGGAGTTAGCTAAAGAATTAGATATGACACCTGAAAAAGTTGTTGAGGTGCAAAAGTATGGCCGTGAGCCAATCTCACTTCATACCCCACTTGGTGAAGAAGGTGATTCTGAGTTTGGTGATTTAATCGAAGATTCAGAGGCGATCGTGCCAGCTGATGCGGTTTCCTTCACATTATTACAAGAGCAACTTCACTCAGTTCTTGATACATTATCTGAGCGTGAAGCAGGCGTTGTGGCTATGCGATTTGGTTTAACTGATGGACAACCAAAAACACTAGATGAAATTGGCAAGGTTTACGGGGTAACTCGTGAACGTATTCGCCAAATTGAGTCTAAGACCATGTCAAAGCTTCGCCATCCATCTCGTTCTCAAGTACTACGCGACTACCTAGATTAAGGAAGAGTGAAAAAATGAGTGATAAAGTAAAAATGCAGTTTAAGAAAGATGCATCAATTAGAGTTACTGGAACTGTAGATTTTGTTGATGCAGATGGAAATGTTGTTGAAACTAAGACAGATTTCTCACTATGCAGATGCGGTGCATCAAAGGAAAAGCCATTTTGCGATGGTAGTCACCGCGATGCTGGATTTGCTAGCGAGTAATTATTTAGCTGCTTGATTAGCTAATTTTTGGGTTTCATCCTGGATTACAGCCGCAACTGGCTTTAATCCTTCGGCATAAGATTTAGCGTGGTGTGAACAAAATAGTAATTGCCCACCAGAAATAAGGATTGCGCGCACATAAGCTTGCGCACCACAACGGTCACAACGGTCTAATGAATTTAATGGAGTTTGTTCCATCGTGATCTGGCTAGTCATCTTGTGCTCCGTTTCTTCTTCCCTAGGGGAACATCAAACCATGAATACTTTATTCCCCGCTTGATATTTGGTTTCAATTAAGTAAATTTTTGCGCTTAAATGCTGTGAATATGTGTAAATAATCTCATTTTGATATCGATTACAATAAATATGGGTCAATCTCGGCGCGGATTAACTATATGTGGTAGTACCGCCGATAACCTTTGCACCCGTGGTGATAAAGAACATAAAACCTGAAGATGGCACCTCTGCTGCAATTATTAGCAGTTACACCGCCAAAGATTTATCTGTCCTAGAAGGATTAGATGCTGTTCGAAAACGCCCCGGTATGTATATCGGCACCACTGACTCACGTGGTCTTATGCACTGTCTTTGGGAAATAATTGATAACGCAGTTGATGAAGCATTAGCTGGTCATTGCAAAACAATTGAAATTAATTTAGAAGCAGATGGCTCAGTTGAAGTTCACGATGATGGTCGTGGTATTCCAGTAGATAAAGAGCCAAAGACTGGACTTACTGGTGTTGAAGTTGTTATGACAAAACTTCATGCCGGTGGAAAGTTTGGTGGCGGCTCATACGCAGCCTCTGGCGGATTACATGGTGTTGGCGCCTCCGTTGTTAACGCACTTGCCTCACGCCTTGATGTTGAAGTTGATCGAGATAGCAAAATTTATTGGATGTCATTTAAACGTGGTCATGCTGGTATTTTTGAAGGCGAAGGACCGAATGCAAGTTTTAGTGAGAAATCAGGCTTACGTGTAATTGGAAAGGTGTCAGCAAAAGTAACTGGCACAAGAATTAAGTGGTGGTTTGATAAGCAGATTTTCTTAAAAGAGGCAGAGTTAGAAATTCAAGATATTTATGCAAGAGCTAGGCAAACCTCTTACTTAGTACCTGGAATTACCTTGGTGGTTAATGATCGGCGAACTAAAACAAAAACTACTGAAACTTTTTTCCATAAAGGCGGCATTTCAGAGTTTTGTACATTCCTGCGACCTGATGACCCGGTCGGTGAGGTAATTCGAATTTCAGGTCAGGGTGCTTACTCTGAAAATGTTCCAGTATTAGATGAAAAGGGTCATATGACCCCAACAGAGGTTGAGCGCGAGATGGGCGTTGATATTGCAATGCAGTGGGGTAATGGTTATGAAGCAACTATTCCCTCTTTTGTAAATATTATTTCTACCCCAAAAGGTGGCACACATGTTGCAGGTTTTGAAAAATCAATTACTAAAGCAGTAAATGATGCGCTGCGGGCTACAAAAACTTTAAAAAATAATGAAGCGGATGTAATTAAAGATGATGTTCAAGAAGGTTTAACTGCAGTTGTCACAGTTCGTATGTCTGAGCCGCAATTTGAGGGACAGACAAAAGAAGTATTAGGAACAGCTGCTGCTGCCAAGATTGTTGGACAGGTAGTAGCTGATGAAATGAAGGCGTTTTTTAATACGACTAAGAGAATTGATAAAGCAACTGGGCGCTTGATATTAGAGAAGATTGCAAATGCCTCTAGAACTAGAATTTCAGCAAGGGCGCATAAAGATCTACAACGGCGAAAGAATGCACTAGAGAGTTCATCTCTGCCAACAAAATTATCTGATTGCAGATCTGATGAAGCGGCTAGGACTGAGTTATTTATTGTCGAGGGTGATTCCGCACTCGGCACAACTAAGGCTGCTAGAAACTCTGAGTTTCAAGCAATCTTGCCAATTAGAGGAAAGATTTTAAATGTACAAAAAGCATCACTTTCGCAGATGTTAGAAAATAATGAGTGCGCATCAATTATTCAAGTAATTGGTGCTGGTAGTGGAAAGTCCTTTGATATTAATGACGCTAGATATGGCCGAGTTATTTTGATGTCAGATGCTGATGTTGATGGCGCCCATATTCGTTGTTTGCTCCTTACTTTATTTAACTCTTATATGCGACCACTTGTTGAAGCGGGCAGAGTATTTGCCGCTATTCCACCACTTCACCGAATTGATGTTATTGGTGGCAAGAAAGGGGAGGTTCATTACACCTACTCAGATGATGAAATGAAGAAAGTTATCGCAGGATTAAAGAAAGATGGCAAGAGATGGAAGGAACCAATTCAGCGTTATAAAGGATTAGGTGAGATGGATGCTGATCAATTACGTGAGACCACAATGGATCCAGAACATCGAACCCTTCGCAGAATTACCATGAAGGATGTTACAAAGGCTGAGGCAATGTTTGAATTACTGATGGGTAATGAAGTAGCGCCCCGTAAGGACTTTATTTCATCAGCTGATATTGATCGAGAGCGGATTGACGCTTAATAGCAAAATCTATTGTATAAGTCCTTAAATCATGGGACAGTGTATTTATGAAGCGTGCTTTACCTCTTATATTAATTTCTAGTCTAATCATTCCAATTCAATCACCCGCCAATGCTGCGATAAAAGCCGGTGGTAAATGTTCGGTAGTAGGTACATCCATAGTTGAGTTAGGCAAAAAATTTACATGCACTAAATCTGGACGTAAATTATTGTGGAGTAAGGGAGTTTCTACTTCCACAACTGGTGGTACATCAAAAAGTAAAGCCGTATTAGATACAGCCGACAATTACAGATTCAATTCCATATGCGGAAAAGATCCTTTTGTTCCATCTGAATGGAAAGAGTATGAAGCATTTGGGCTCAGGTGGGATATTTTTGGTTGCGCCCATCCTCTTCGGTTTAAAATGACAACACTTCCAAACTCAACACCAAGCTCAGCAATTACTGCAAAAAATGATTTGAATGCGATTGGTGAGTGCAAGTTATCTCATGGCCGACGTCCTGGAGGGCAGATCGCCTTTTCAACTACAAATTCACCAGAAATAGTCTTAAACAAACGAGCAAATATTCAAGTAATCCCGATTGAGTTTACTGATTTCCCATCTTCAAAATCAGTTGAAGCTGATCATGAGAAGTATTTTAGATTTATTAAGGATGGATATTTTAATTTATCTGATGGTCAAGTAAATATGAATTTTCGTATTCCTAGCTCCTATTACAAAATCAATAAAAGAATAGATTCATACGTATTGCCGGGTCGTTACTCACATGGGGGAGAGCCTTGGAACTGGCCTAATATGAATATGGATCAAATGTTCCGTGATATCTCAGATGCGATTGGATCAACTCTTAACTTTAGCGATAACGACATGGCATTTATTGTTGTCCCACCAAATACTAATAATGAATACATTGGCCATGGTTTTCCTAATTGGCCAACATTGAATACTGCTCAGGGACGAATTAACCAATGGTATTTCTCACCACCAATGTCTATGGTTAATAAAAAGAGTTGGTATGGAGTAAATCCTTGGCTACATATACATGAATTTCATCACGGAATGAACAAATTAGATGATCACTACGGTGATGGCGATTTTGGTCGAAAAGATGGTGATGCTGGCACGGGTAATTGGAGCCATATGTCAGGAATGCTTACAGATTTTCTATTTTGGGATAAATGGATTACACAGATGGTTTCTGATGAACAAGTAAGGTGCGCGAAACCAAGTACAACTTCGACGCACTGGTTAAAACCTTCAAATTACTTTGGAAAAGAAGAAAAACTTCTGGTAATTCCAATTGATACAACTAAAGTACTTGTAGCTGAATCCATGAGAGCAGCAGGATTTAATTTTAAGATTCCACAAGTTGCTGAAGGAGCATTGGTATATTTAGTTGATACTTCAAAAACAGAACATGGTCGAGGTATTAACGTTTTGAGGCCCATAAACAGAATTGGTTCAATTTATAGTGACCCTAGTTTCGTACTCGCTGATGCCCCACTTAAACTTAATGAATCCATCACAAGTAATGGTTATAAGATCTCTGTGGTTGAATCAGGTAATTTTGGTGATGTTGTAAAGGTTGAAAAAGTCAGCTAATCAATACTGATTAGATCAAAATAATCTTCTTTCCATAAATCCTCATCACCATCTGGCAACAAAATCACTCGCTCAGGCTTTAATGCAGCTACTGCGCCTTCATCATGGGATACCAAAATTACTGCGCCTTGATACTCACTTAGCGCCGCCAAGATCTCATCACGAGATGCTGGATCTAAGTTATTTGTTGGCTCATCCAGTAGAAGCACATTTGCAGCGCTTACTACCAAAGTAGCAAGAGCTAACCTGGTTCGCTCACCACCGCTTAAAACCTTAACTAGTTTATGAACATCATCACCGACAAATAGAAATGATCCAAGCACATTACGAGCTTCAGGCTCTCTAATATCTGCAGTAGCTGACATCATGTTTTCAAGGACTGATCTTTCAAAATCAAGTGATTCATGCTCCTGGGCGTAGTAACCGATTTTTAAACCATGGCCACCAACTACTTCACCAGTATCTGATTCAAGCTCGCCAGCTAAAATACGAAGCAGCGTTGTTTTACCGGCGCCATTTAATCCTAAAATTACTACTCTAGAACCCTTATCAATAATTACGCCAACATCAGTAAAGATTTCAAGTGAGCCATAAGATTTTGATAAATCATGGGCAGAGATTGGTGTCTTTCCACATGGTGATGGAGTTGGAAAGCGAAGCTTTGCCACCTTATCTTTAACTCGCACATCATCTAAGCTGCTGCGCAGTTTTTCAGCACGCCTAAGCATTCCTTGCGCTGCAGTTGCTTTAGATGCTTTAGCTCGCATCTTCTCACCCTGCTTCTGCAAGATTTCAGCCTTCTTCTCAGCATTTGCGCGCTCTCGCTTACGGCGATGCTCATCCTGCTCACGTTGCAGTAAGTATTGCTTCCAGCCCATGTTATAAACATCTATTACATTTCTATTACCATCGATATAAAAAACCTTATTAACTACTGTTTCAATGAGGTTTACATCATGGGAGATAATGACTAAACCACCTGCATACTTAAATAAGTACTCCCGCAGCCAAATAATAGAATCAGCATCTAAGTGGTTAGTTGGCTCATCTAGAAGCAAAGTTTCTGCCCCAGAAAATAGAATCCTGGCAAGTTCAATTCTTCTGCGTTGTCCACCAGATAGGGCGTTTAAATCTTGATCAAATAGATTATTTGGAACACCTAAGGATGAGGCAATTGCTTCTGCCTCAGCAGATGCGGCATAGCCACCGGCTGCTGAAAAATCATGTTCAACTCTGGTGTAGCGCTCCATTGCTTTTTCAAGCTCCGCACCTTGTGAAGTTGCCATTTCTTCTTCAACTGCGCGCATTCGTTTAGCAATCTGATCTAATTCACGAACTGAAAGAATTCGATCAATTACAGTTCCTTGATCTTCACCAGTTCTTGGATCCTGCGGTAAGTAACCAATTTTTCCACTTCGGTTTACAACACCACCAGCAGGCATAACCTCGCCAGCTAATACCTTTGCCAGAGTTGATTTACCAGCGCCATTTCTACCAACAAATCCAATTCGATCGCCACGATTAATTCTTACCGTTACATCTTTGACCAGAAGTCTTGCGGCAGCGCGAAGTTCTAGGGCGTTAGTTGATATCAAAGTTGCTTAGGCAACAAGGCGGGTGCGGCGAGGAGAGGCATACTTTTTCTCAATTTCAGATAGCTCCTCAGACACTTTAGCTTTGATGCTCTCCTCAGTTTTTAGGATTGCAGTTAAGGAGGAGATTGTAGCCTTTAATTCTTTGGCCTCAGACTCAAGTTCAATCTTGCTCATCTTGGTCAATCTACGCAGTGGCATATCTAAAATATAGGTAACTTGTTCATCACTTAACTTAAATGTTTTGATCAGACTTGCTTTAGCAATAGCGGCATCCTCACTTGCTCTAATTATTTTAATTACCTTATCAATATCAACAATTGCCTTCAGTAAGCCATCAACTAGATTTAATCTAGATTGTGCTTTTGCTTTTCTAAATGCTGAGCGGCGCCTTACTACCTCAATGCGATGATCAATAAATACCTGCAAAAGATCCTTAAGCCCAAGAGTTAGCGGCTTACCATCAACTAAGGCAACTGCATTTATTGAGAAAGCATCCTCCATTGGAGTTAGGCGGTAGAGATTTTCTAATACTTCAGCTGGCTCATAACCATTTTTAATCTCAACGACAACTTTTGTACCAGATTGGCCATCAGATAAATCAACGATATCTGAGATTCCCTGCACTTTCTTTGCCTTAACAAGATCAGCAATCTTTTCAACAATTTTCTCAGGACCTATGTTGTATGGAAGTTCAGTAATAATGATTCCCTGCTTACGAGATGAAATCTTCTCAAACACAGTTGTTGCTCGTACCTTAAATGAGCCGCGGCCATTGGCATATGCATCAGAAATTCCCTCAGTTGCAACTAGGTAACCACCAGTTGGAAAATCAGGACCTGGAACTAACTTCATTAATTGTTTTAATGTCGCCTTAGGATTTTCCATTAATAACTTAGCCGCAGCAATTACTTCACCTAGATTATGGGGCGCCATATTTGTGGCCATACCAACTGCAATACCGGTAGCACCATTTACCAAAAGGTTAGGAAAGGCTGCAGGTAGTACTTGTGGCTCAAGAATCTGACCATCATAATTTGAACCAAAATTAACCGTATCTTCATCTGATTCATCCACCATCATCATTGCCGATAGTGCAAGGCGAGATTCGGTGTAACGCATAGCAGCTGGGCCTGAATCTAGTGAGCCAAAATTTCCATGACCATCAATTAATGGCAGGCGCATTGAAAAGGATTGCGCCATTCGAACCATTGCATCATAAATTGCGCCATCACCATGGGGGTGAAGCTTTCCCATTACATCTCCAACAACTCTTGCACATTTCACATGACCCTTATCAGGACGAAGTCCCATCTCATTCATCTGATGCAAAATACGACGCTGCACTGGCTTTAAACCATCACGGGCATCTGGTAATGCTCGAGAATAAATTACGGAGTATGCATACTCTAAAAATGATTCTGACATCTCCGAGGCAACATCGATGTCAATTATTCGGCCAGGATTTTCCCCTGCTTTAGGTGCAACTACTTTTGGTGTTTTGGCCATAGGCCGTATCTTGCCAATATTTCCTCACTTTCTTGTCAGCGACAAGCCCATTACTTACTAATTTCTTAAGATAGGTATCCTTGCGCTATGAATAGTGGGAAAATTAATCAACAATTTGGTTTATCCCACCTTACTAACTCGATATTTTCCACACTAAATGTTGCCGATACAACTGATTATTTAGCACTTAAGCAAGCAGATATGCGAGAGTGCTTGATCCTAATTGATGGTATGGGTCAGGATGCAGTTAATAAATACGGTGATCAATTCCCAATCTTTGAAGAGTTGAAGAATGTAAGAACAATTTATACAAATTTTCCTTCAACTACCGCAACAAGTCTTTCTACTCTTGGTACTGGTGTATTACCAGGCGTTCACGGCATGCTTGGTTACACAGTTAGAGTTCCTAGAAGTGATAATCGATTATTAAACGCCCTTAAATGGGATGAGCGAGTAGATCCAGTAATGTGGCAAAAAGTTCCTACTTTGTTTGAACGCGCGGTTTTAGCAGGTGTATCTGTTACACATGTGGCAGCTAAAAGGTATGAAGGGAGTGGTTTTACGCAAGCAGCATTACGTGGTGCTAAATATGTTGGAGCAAATGGTATTGATGAAATGGTTACAGCAGTTAGCACTGCTTTAGTGCCACAACCATCATTTGTTTACACTTATCTAAATACCTTAGATTCAGCCGGACACAGTGATGGAGTTGGCTCTGATAAGTGGCTGACTGCACTTGCTCAAATTAGTGAATTTATAACAAAAGTTAAGGAATCTGTTCCGACTGGAACTAGAGTTTGGATTACCTCTGATCACGGAATGGTAAATAGCACCAAGCAAATTATCCTAGGTCAAGACAATAATTTATTAGAAAATGTCTCACTAATTGGTGGTGAGCCAAGGGCAAGGCATATTTATATTAACGAAGGTGCTCAGGAAGAAACTATTGCTAAGTGGCGCCAATTTTTGGGTAATAGTGCGAAAGTTTTTAGTAAATCAGAGGCAATTGCTGATGGATTATTTGGCCCAGTTGTAAGTGAAGATGCATCGGAACGAATGGGAGATTTAATTGCCATTGCAAATGATGATTTAATTCTTATTGATCCAGCTAGAGTAAAAGAGGAGAGTTCAATGGTGGGCCACCATGGTGGTATTACTGATATCGAAGTGGAAATCCCGCTCTTACTTACTTAGTCTTCATCCTTTTTACCAAACATAATGTCATCCCATGATGGAATTTTAATTCTTCTAGTCACACCATCACGCTTTGCTTCATCATCAACCTCATTAACTTCATCAACTGAAGCTAATTTAGTTGGTGCATATGGTGTTACATCCTCTTTAATTGAAACTAATCTTGGGGCATCAGTTTGTGGAATATTTCCATAGGTTTGAACTGGTTGCTTAACCTTTGCCTCACCACCAATCCAACGGGCGCCATCATCATGTGCTGAAAGGGCTCGTCGACCTAAATTAAATAACCAAACTGCTTCACCTTTGGTATCACTTGGTGAATCATCGCGAAGTGGATAATAAAGTGTTAAGTTCCAATTTCCATCAGGTTGGCGAAATGTATTCCACTCAACTGAATTCATATCAACACCTCTAGGAGCTAGTTGATTAGCAACAGCTGTTTCAAGGTATGGGGCATGAGGTTCACGGCGTATTTGGGTGGCAAGTGCTTGGGAAATAATAAAAGCTCGCTCCTGCAATATTGGACCTGCGTAATTTTCAATCTTCTCAATCGACCAATCAGTGGTTCGAGAGATGGCATCAATACTTTCACCAGATCTTAATCTTGCCTGCACCTCTTTAACTGATGTCGTAATTACTTCATCAATATTTGAAACTGCAGAAAGTCTTGGCTGATTTATATTTGCTCGCAAAGTATCGCTAATTCTTAAGTTAAATTGATTCCCATCTAAATCTACTAATTCCAACTCACTACCATCGGCAGAGCGCCCGATTAAGCGCAGATCAGTTGGTTCACTCATGAGAGTAGATTGCCACAAGTAATCGGCGGGTTAAATCTGCCACACACGAAA
>OFRA01000262.1_pt1 | contig 13771 bp, 10 predicted proteins | sample 1543001 | NCBI WGS metagenome assembly OFRA01 (sample SAMN07774221, study PRJEB24372) | wastewater metagenome | isolation source: Lake Maggiore Verbania | place: Italy: Verbania | collected 2015-12 | reverse complement strand
CAGTTTTTACTGCACTGCTCGAAGCAATGCGCTTTGGATCCGCAAGTGATACACTGTCAGAAAGTTTGGCCTGAAGCGAGTTCGGAGTAATTGCCTCGGTATTCGAGGTTCCTGTGTAGGTGACCGGGGTGTCAGCAAGTTGAACGATGCCGGCAGTAGTGTAATTGGCGGACTGGGGGCGAGCGCCAACTCCAAGGTACTGCCAGGCTGCTCCAGTGGACAGGAACCAGTCGCCGTTCTGTGCATTGTATGGACCACCACCGCCAGGAGGGTTGTATGAACCACCAGTAGTTACGAGGACGTAGTAATCTTCGTTGCCGACTGCTGCGTTGGGCAGCGGGTCGCCCGCAACAAAACCTGCGGCAGCGCCCAAGGTGGTAACCGAGTCAATAAGTCCTGTGGCCGCGTCGAGGGAACCTGCCAGTGTGACGTTGGAGGCAAGTGTCAGGGAGTCAATTTGGCCCTGCAGAACTTTGCCCTGTGCCGCAGTCAGTGCCTGCGTGGTTAAGTCGCTTGACAGGGTGTTGTTCAACTGCACCACGCCTGGTTGGGTGAGGGTGGAAACATCTACATTCAGAACACCTGCGACGTTAATATTCAGGTAGTTACCAACTTGAATGACACCAAGTTGCCCAACAGTGGCAATGTCGATACCAGAGATTGGGAACAGCTGACCGGCCACAAAAGTGATGGCACCAGTCATTGTGCCGCCAGCCCGCTGCAGTGCGGAGTTGGCCAGATCGTAAGCGGTTTTCAGACCAGCAGAGGAAGCAGCGGTGGTTATCGAAGTACTATTTACAACTCCAGAGATACCAAAAATAGTACCCGACGCGCCAGTAGCAAAGGTAATTCCGAAACCACTGGCAACATTGATTTGATCAGTATTTAAAGTTGTGGTAGTTACTTCCTGGGCAATCAGGGGTCCGGTCATTGTGCCACCGGCTCTGGGCAAGGCTGCATCAGCAGTTGCTTGAGCAGTTGCGGCATCAAGAAGGGCTTCGTCTGCGGTGGTCTGCGCGGTGTCAGCAGCGTCCTGAGCAATACCAGCAGCAGCAAAGGCAGAGTTAGCACTTGCTTGAGCAGTAGTTACCAGAGTGTCTAGTTCGTCGATACCTTCTTGAACGTCGTTGGCTGTGAGGCCACTGGCGGTGTTGCTGTAGGGGACCTGAGCTGCTGTGGGGAAGGCGTAGTTGGCGGCTTTGTTCCAAGTTGCACCGCTAAAATAATATACACCCTGGTAAATGTCACCAGGAAGGCCGCTAACTACAACCCAGTCATTGGGGTCGGGGGAAACAACGCTGATGGCATTATTGATTTTAATGGTGAGAGTTATGCCAGGGGCAGCTGCCACTGCTGCGTTCGTTGTGGTATAAACCAGGTTGCTGGTGCTACCACCATTGGTCCAGATAGTATGGTTGAGAGCTTGGTCCCAAGTCAATACTTGGCCATCAGTCGGAATGTCACCATAAACTTCAGGATTTACGATGAAGTTTGTGCTAAACTGGCTGAAGTCCATTGGCATCGAGTACCAACCTTCTCCAGGGACTCCTATGGAACTTGTACCGTCAAATCGAGTTTTTACGTCAGTTCCGTCGCCGACAAACATTATCTTGTCGAGAACGTTAAACGCAATTTGACCGGGAAGAAGTGCAGATGGTTCCGTGCCGGGACCTGTTGCACGCAGGTTTTGAAGTGTGAGAGCCATAATTACACAATAAGACCGGAGTCAATAGAGAGGATTTCACCGTTAAGATCAAGCTGAACGCCATTGCCAGACCGCATATAACCTTCGCCAGTCAGGTACGCAACAAGGTTATCTTGAACCCATGCGACAGTTACAAAGGCTGCGGGGTTGTTTGGTACTTCAGCTTGCAAGTATATTGGCCCCTGGAACACACCGCCATTTTGATTAATGGTGTCTTCAGGGAAAGGGGTCACAGAGATCCACTGACCACCGTTTAGGTCTGTGTACCAAATGTTTAGGTAGGAATTATTACTGTCGTACCAAAGAGAACCTTGGATAGGATTGGGTGGAGGTGAGACACTGATATACACCGGTGCAGAGGTTGGTGTGGTGACTGCTTGAGCAGTCCATTGGGTTGAGTTCCACTTCCAGGTCCTACCATTGCTGGTATATAGTTGTCCCACAGATGGATTCGGCGGGAAAGACGCAGCCATTATGTCAAGGCAGTTATCAACCTAGTTTTACCCCTATGGCCCAAATCCCTGATTACCGTCAATCACGTATCCGCCTGCGTCTGTTGGTTCCACGATTTGAGGAGTACCGCCTGTTAAGTCCTGGAAGTTATCACCTGTAATCCAGTTGGGGTCCGAGTTATTTTGCCCAATAGCCCCCCAGCCAATTCTGTAGTCAGGAGCTTGATCTCCAGCAGTATCATTTGTCCATCCTGAAAGTCCTTTACCAGACACACCATTGTATCGTTGAGGAATTCTCCACGACCTCATAATCCCGGCAGGAGTATCAATCGCGGAGTCACCCCACCCTGCGCGAATGGCAGTCATGGCCATTTCAGCCTGGAGCTGTTTCAAGCAAGACTCAAAGTCAGCCCTTACATCTTCTCTGCGACGAACTGTGTCTAAGTAATAACGAGCAACAATCAGAGCTGTTCTGCGACGGTTAGAAGTTATTAAGACCTGTCCTGCTTTCCCACTTTGCTCAATATAGCTGTCAATTAAGGAGTTGGCGTCTTGAATCGCCATGCGTAGCTTAGCCGAGTTTACCGTAGTCGCGGCAGCATCGTCAATATTTGTAAGTTGAATCGCTTCTTTTTGCCCATAAGCTAGAATAAAATCATCTACATTTGCAGACCGAGGATCACTCTTGTGTTCCGTCATTACGCCAGAACGGTTCTGATAAGGGAAACCCTGACCCCCGATTGTTTGACCTAGGTTTGATTGAACATGACTTCCGTCTGTAGTCTCGTCTGGTGCTGTCTGATTCCTAGCGGGTACTCTGTAGAAAGCTCGAACAGCATTCCGTTTCTTTACCACATCGTTCGCAGTCGGTGGTACCGGCCCACGCAAACACTGTTTCAAGTCTAAGGGGGGCTCATACGAAATAAAAACTTCGTCCCAAGGGGATAATGCTGAGTCCAAACCCAGTGTTATCATTGTATCCGAACTGTAGTTTAGAGTAGAGACTCCGTATTGACCAAAATTTACTGTGAAACTTGATATGGGTACTATAACATTCTTATCTAGCGGCTCCGAAAACCACAAGATAATTGACATACTGGTGGGTACGGTAATCTCTTTTATTTGCGGAATCAAAGTAACTCTCCCCCATTACTACGGTTTTACCCGTCAAATTTGATTTCGTAAACTCTGAATAAACTCTAGATTGTCGTAGTTCGGGGCTGGAAAATACAGATAGGAGGGAGTAGGTAGCACTCTGAACTCATCTTCTCTACCAAGGTACTGAGCATTACTATTCAAGTTATCCGTAGGTCCAAACCCCTCTGAAACCCAGAACGCATAATCCTCCTTTCCAACTCTGCAGACGTAGTTGTTTATGGGAGGATAGAGACACTGTGTTAAATAGTTTACGGCAAGTCGTAACGGCCACTCATCTTGCCAATTTACATTCCAGGAGTCAATTGTTATAACAAAACCTGCTTTAGTGTAGTCAAGTTGTGCGACAATGCTGCCACCACGTTGCTCAATGTCTGGGTAGGGGGGGTTACTATAATCGTATAACTGGGACTTGCGGTTATACACAACACCATCATTCCGAACGGTAATAAACCGGTTCTGCTCCACCCCGTCATCAAGAAACAGGTTGTCTTGAAAGTTCCAAGTAGAGGAATAAATTGAGGGGCGACGTATGGCCATTTTAATTAAAGTTTTGATTGGGCAAGTAAGCAAGAACTACAGAGCCGAGAGGTAGTTCACTGAGTACACAGGGTACGAATTCAATCGGTGTTTGATCGGGATCACCATCGGCATTGGTTGGGCGATAGTAGGGAGGACCTACACTTTCTACTGAGGAGGTATTAACATTAAAATTCGGGGGCACAGGGGCCACCGATAGTGCTTTAGCAACTAATCCTTTTACAGCAGTTATAACGCCCTCAAATGACGAGGTCCCTGCGGCTTTTAGTGTGTTGAGAAAAGTTGCGGGGGCTTCAACTACAAACTGGTTTGACCCGAAAAAAGATTTACCACCGTAAGTAAAACCTGCGGCAGAAACCACACCACCAAAACTACCAAACCCACCAACGGCTAAATTACCAGTCAGTTGCTGATCTGACATCCCCATTATAACACCTTTGACATTCATTGTTTTTGTTACGTACTGACTACCTCCTACAGATGAGTCATTATTAACTGCCAAGGACTCCATAAATATTGGGGGAGCTGGATTGCTTACTCCCTGACCATAACCTGAAGGGTCAAGAAGCCCTGGATTGTAATTTTCGTCCGGGTATGGGTCTGCAGGTTGAGGGGTTTCAGGATAGTATTGAGTTGTCATTATATTGTGAAGTTAGGGTATGGTAGGGAGTCAGGTATGGGCGTACCTCCTGTTGGAGAGAAAGAGCCAGGTATGTTTGGTACATAGCCAGAGACTTGGCGTGTAAAATCAACACTTTCAGTTTGTGTATTAAACACGTCTGACAAAAGAGGGCTGAGTAAATCTTTCACGTTATCTTTCTTTGTCTCAGGTGGCGGAAACCACTTAACCTTACTACCCCAGGGATTACCCCTCGGGTCAGTATCGTAAGCAGAATACTTTTTCATCTCTTTGATAGAGGTTGGGAACACATAGTCCCACACTGCTGAGCTCTTGACAGGCTGTTGTTTATCCCCACCTGTGTCTGGCATTTGACTGTAGTCATTCGAACCAGCATGACCATGCTGCATATCAATGTGACGAACCCATATATACTTACCACTTCGCTTCAAGCAAACACACAACCAGTCATCACCGTAAGGGCCACCTTCTTCGATAACTGTGCAGCCATAATTTTCTTCTGAAGGTTGAGGCATTTTTCCAGACTCATACACAGGGAGTCTGGTCATTGTACTGTTGTTTGGAACTTTGAGTTTATCCTTCTCACTCGTAGCAAGAATTTGTGGATCAAACATCACATCTTGCAGCACAGCAAATTGATACTGCCCATTTGAGACAGAAATATTTACTCGCTTACCGAGTAAGCCTTTAGGTTGTTTCCCTTGAAAGGCAGGTGAGGTGTCAATCCAATGTGACTGATCTGGTTCTTCACCAACTCTCTTGTTTGAAAACTCTCCCACTCCTGTTCCCTGAGGGATGTCGGGATTCATGTCATCAAAAATGACTTTAACACGACCTTGTTCCTTAGGGTCCTCAACATCTACTATGGTCCCACGTACAGTGCCTTTCTGGAAACCAAGAAATTGGTGACTCTGGTCCGCTACACTAAACGCCTGAGCTAATTTACGTATTAACGGGTCTCTACTTAACATATCTATTTCCAGGTAGCGAACTTAGGTATATTCCTAGGATGTTTTTTAACCGCTCTCACAGGTTGCACCGGTGTGGGAAGTGTTGGGGCTGGTAAAAGTACAGGAGCAGGAGGAAGCTCTGGCTCTGGAGTGGGCTCAGGTTTCGGTTCTGGTGTAGGCTCTGGCTCAGGGGTAATTTCAACTTCAGGAATGGTTTCAGCAATTGTTGAAACTTCTACAGTTTCTGAAATAGGAAGCTCTGTTTCTTCAGAGAATCCTAGAGTACGCTTCCGGGTGGTTGCCATTGGTTTTTATTGCTTTGAGTGGTTTTACCCCAGTCAGCTCCTTGTCAAGTAGAGAGTCCTAGGCTGAGTTGTAGGATAACGCCACGACGCTTCTTTGGTCACATCAAAGAAAGCATCTTCTGCGGCAGAAGCGTCAGCAATAAAATAACAATAGCCAATTTTGTAGTGGTTCGCATCGACTGTGTAGGACTCAGCAGCATTTTGGCAGGTTGGTGCGAACTTGTAGATAGAAGCATCCCAGACTGGGGGAGCCACTGGAGTTACTCCTCCACTTTCAAGATCTACGTCTAAGTAACCAGTTAAAGATACGCAGGGGGAAACATTGACATACTCCCCAACCCAGTCTCCGTATCCTTGGTTTACGGGTGAAGTCACATCTGCAATGCGAGTGTGCAACGGATCATATTCTACAGTCTCTGCTTCAGAGAACTCATCAAATTGTGCATCTGATGCTGGAAATACTCCTGAGTTAGCATACGCACCTGCTTCAACCGAGTTATAATAACCGATATTGGAGTATAAGTACGACTCAGCATACACATAGGTGTAGTCTGGAATAGGTTGATCGTATAAAAATAGTTCTTCGTAGATTGCGGGTAGATCGTCCTCAGGGGGACAACGCATTTTCTCCGGTTCAATACTTGATCCCCAATAACCAAAATCCTGACAAATCAAAGAAACCTTTTGCCACGCCTCCTCATCACGACCGTACTCCAAAGGGAGCCGAATGAAGTATTTCTCCCAGTTCTCCTGAGCTGGTCCGTCATTTAAGTCTGCAAGAAGGGGGTTGATGTAGTTATCCTCAGCAAGGTGCTCAACTGTTTCCGCTACTTGTAGAGCTTGAGATTTCCAAATTCGTAGGGGACTCTCAGCATTCTGTACATTGGGGCTAACTACATAAGTCAAACCACTAAAGACTAAGTTTGAGATGTCAGCTTGATAGGTAGTTGTAAGAGCATCCGAAATTGTGATTACAGGGAATTGAACTTTGCCAGCAAATGTTCTAGCTTCATAGGTGAAATTGTACTCTCCTGTTGCAGCAGATATGCTGTACTGAAATACGTAATTATCTGTGACAAGCGAGACATTTGGTTGAAGGAGAACTCCGTCGCAGTAGAATAAAATTACCGTTGGGTCAAACACTGGACTCGGGGCAGCACCTGGAGAATGGGAATTAACCTGAATCCATGCACTGTCGTAGTAAATGGAGGCAGCCCTAACTTCAGGGAGAGCCTGAGCATAATCCCACCACATTGATCCCTCATTGTCTGCACCAAACCAAGTAGAATTTGCAATATACTTGAGTATTGAGTCAGGGTAAAGTTGCCAAGTTTGATTATTATAATATTTTACCAGAAGGGTAACGTAATTTCCAGTTATTGTTATACTTAGGTTTGAAATTGTGAAGTTCCCCCCCTCCTTAGTGAGCCCAGTTGAGTCAAAGATATAAGTAGGTACTTGACTTGGTAAAAGTAAAGAGTCAGCCGCAAAGGTTGACACAGTTGGGTAACCAAACTCTGTTGGAGTCCAGTATATGGCACCAGTGTCTTTGAATAAAGTAACATACCCTGGTGAAGTGAGTGTGCCCTGCACTCCAATTACACCGTCCGACACTGCTAAACCAGTTATATCTTGAATACGGACTAGAGTACCATCGGGCAGAGCAGAAGCCGATGCCTGAAAAGCAGTGACATTCGCATACACTACTTCGGGAACTGACTTTTGAATTGGTGCATCGCGGTAGTCTATTTCGACCCACGAAGAGCAGTTACTTGCATCAGGAATCCATGTAGCAAGAGTTCCCGTAAAGTCATTCCACCATAGATCACCGGGTTGTGGGGCACCGGGAGCATTTGAAGAGACTACAACTTTTTGATAATAGACATAGTTTACAATATCATTATAGGCCAGAGTTGTTACTGTCTCAGGGAGTACTACAGAAGTTTGTTCGTTAAATCCGTGAATACTCAGCGCATCAAAAGTAAAGTTAAAGGGTAAATCTCCACCTTTGTTCCCCCAAACTCCATTAAAGTTATTGAGTGTATTGATTGAACCCCAGTCAGAAGGGTCCGTCCAGTGCAAAACAACTATTTCGCAGTGGGTGTTTAAACTTTGCGTAGCGTTTGAGTTGGCTTGCACCAGGTAAGCAGTGAGTCCAACAGCTCCTGCAAAATCACCCGGTATTGTAAAGTACCACAACTCAAGATTAGGGTCATACTCTGGGGATACTATTGGGGCTAGAGTTGTGGAGTCGGTGGCTACATATATCGGTTTGTCAAAATAGTAGGTTGATTCTTCAAAGAGAACTGTTGTAAGAAATTTGAATTGTTTTTTATTGTCATAGCCAGGGTACAGGGTCAGGGTGGATCCATCTTGCCCACAAATGTAACTGTAGTCTCCTGAGACTCCAATTTTCTGCCTGTTGAATGGTGCTGGCCGGTAGTTTGGTATTTCTACCAATAGTTGAGTATTACTTTCAATTAAATCAAAGAACTCTTGAGTTAGTGTTCCAATTGAGATAGCATACTTATCCCCTTCTACTTCTACAGATTGTATCCGATAAACATTATCACCAAGGACAATACGAGCAACCTGAGTTGAAACCCCTGGACGAAGAAACTGTAATCGACTTATTAAAACTTTGTTGTCAAAGTTACGAATCTCAAAAATTTCAGGGATAACGTAAGAATTATAAACACCAAATGTACCCCCCAACAACTGTCGTTTTTGATCAGCTGTTGCAGGTAAATTCCCCCAGTAGTTCGGTCCATTCCAACCCAGCATCTGAGCAAGGAAGTCCAGTTGACCTTGAACTCTTTCTTCTACTTGTGTTACTTCTGTGTTTTGCTTTGAGGTAAGGTAGGGACTTGTATAATTCCTTAGTTCGTAATCTTCAACATTGAAAGTTGGGGTATACGTAGTCATTTTAATTCTCCACAATGACTTGATATTGAGTTAATCCAGCATATTCTTGTTTCATCGCAGTTGGAGGATTCATCCAAGTTGTAGGGTAGGTTGAAACTTCTTCGTAGAGATTTATCAAGTCGGTATCAAATGGTTTTGTTAGCCAATCTGCAACAGGGGTATAGTCCCTACGGATAATTTCCCTTGTGTCTTTTAATTTTGTAACTTGAAACTCATTATTAACAGTTATCTCTGCGAGTGAGCAAAATGTCTCACCAACCGGTAAAGTTCCACTGGGATACAAAACCAAAGAAGCACGAGGTACTGATACAGAGGGTTTTTCTAGCAGAGTTATAACCCCCGTAATCGTAATGGATTGAATTGAAATTTTAGTTGAGGAAAACTCCACTCTCCACCCAGTTTGTAAAACTTGCTCCGTAATGTTTAAAGTGAAATATTGGCCTGTAGTGTCACTTGAAACTTCGGTTGAAGTTACTTCAGATAAAACTCCGTTATTCACGTAATAGAGGGTTGCTGTACCTGTATAAGCAGTTCCTGTTGGGCAACGTAGAGTTATGCTTGTATAGGATTGTGCCAAAGCACTATCCCACTGTATATAAGAAGAAGTAGGTTGAGCATAACTTGGATAGTAGCTGTCTTCTGTTGACCAATTTAAGGTTGTTGTGTCGAGAAAGGCATTTACCGCAGGGTACCTCCACCCTGTAATTGAATCTGTACTTGCAGTTATTGTGAGTGGCAAACCAGTCAATGCAAAGTCAGTTACAGAGTACTGATATGGTAAGGGTTCGTCGTTGTAAATTAATTGATAGGCAAGATCATACTTACCGTTTAAAACATCAAGAACTTCAAGATTAATGAGAGCCGGATACACAAAGGTTTTACCTTGCTTCCATACTAAGTTACCGGAAGATACTATTAAATCTCCTTTACTTTCTGATACACTGACAAGTACTGAGGACGAGCCAAGAGCACTTTCCCCCCAAGGTACAAACACATATCCAATTTCTTCTATGTACCCTGGACCGACATTTGACTCTGGTACAATATTGAAAAAGTCAATTTGATATGTTTCACTAATTGCAGGAAGACGACGGTAAATGGGTCTTCCACCTGGAACCCATTCGGTAGGTCTGGATTCTAAGTTTTTGGCCTCAATGTACTGAGGAGACAATAAATTTATACGAGAAGATTGCAAAGTTGTTTGAACTTCTGGTGTTATTCCGTTTCCGGTTGGTGTTAATAACTGACTCATAATCTCATGGTACCGCCAGAGTAGTTAGGAGGATCCTCCGTGTAAGGTGTTCCAGAATACCAGGACAGTTGGGGAGTCTCGCCGATTGTTGCGGTATTTTCCCACACATAGACAAGTTGCTCTTGTGAGTTTGTGAATCTGCCTTTGTTCTTTGGAATTATGGTTATTTGCGCTACACCGAGTTTTATCGCAGATATATCTCGACCAAGTTGAGACAAGATGGTTTCTTCGCAAGTGTACAAGTCTACGTAACGAAGTAAATTTCCTTCAAATTCTTCAATACGTGCAGTATTGATTACTGTTGTGTTGGTCCAGTTGACAATTGTGTCTTCAGGAGTGAATGCAAGCATCACCCGGTACAAATTTCTACCATCTTCCGACAGAACAGTATCTTCTGAGTATTTTACGTAAGCAGGGTCAAAGTATGGAATGTAGTTTGAAGTTTCAAACTGAGTTGGTTGGTACAGGGAGTCCTGTACAAAGATACCATTTTCCAGGTAAATATAAAACTCAAACAAGGGGTGAACATTGCTTGTAGCTGTGTAAGAAATTACACTGGAACCTTGGCGGAAGAATGTGCGATCTCCTTTAAAGAACCGGAACATCCGTGTCGGAGTTATCTTTGTGGTACCCTGTAGATAAAGCAAAAACTGTTCTTCCTGAGGAGGTTTATCAAGGTACAGCGGGAATATTAGACCTTGATTTAGCAAATCTTGAGCATTTGTGCTTGTAGGTGTGAAGTACTTTGCAGCGATGTAGTAGCTTGCGGGCAACACACTATCTTCACGATACTCTAAGTAGGTGAGCGCAGGGAAACGAGGGTTGTACTTGGCAATCGGTAACCCCCCATCTGCATTTTGAGCTAAGACTTCTTTTACAATACCTTCCTCCACCAAACTGTCAAAATAAACGCTGGTTGCTTGACCACTTGGCTCGTAAGTAAAAGCACTTACTACATACGCATACTTATTGACAACCCCTTTTCGGATATCTACGTAGTTGTAGTAAGGGTCAGCCACAGGGTCAGGACCAGACCCGACTTGAGGGGTGAATACCCAAGACCCGACAGAGTAAGAAGTGCCAACATTTAGTTGAAGGGGGGTTATTGGGGCCCCGAGTTTAAACGCGGCTAATGCGCCAGTAATATTGTTAGTAGCAGGCTCAAGCGTAAAGTTTTGACCTACAACCCAAACAAAAGTTCCAGGCCGATTATTGACAGGTATCAGAGAGGTAGTATCCGGAATAAACTGGTTATCACCTAGGACATAGTCATACTCTATTATTTCTGGTGCATAAATACCGCCTCCAGTAGTTTCTTGATAGGAATTTCCAACAGTCCAAGGGGAGTATGTTTTGGCTGTTGAAATTTTACCTTTTGTAATTAGATCAGCTACCTCTGCCTTCGTGGTGATCGTTATGTTTTCATTTATTACGTGTAGTTGCCCATCACCACCAACTGAAGGGTCCCAGTAGCAAACCTGACCTTGAAGGAAATTTCCAGGTAATAGGGGGAGGATTTGCTGTAAGACTAAGTTATTATAAACTGTTTGATCTTTTTTGTCTGCGGAGTAAGGTGTAAAGTTTGTTTGAACCGGGTAGAAGACCTGAATAGGCAATGTCGTGGTCACCAAGTCATCAACTTTGAGTATAGTACCAGTTGGTTCAAAAGTGTAAACGTCCGTGTAAGTTGCAGCAGAGGGGTCTAAAAGTGTAGGAGTATTGTAAGCGGCGCTCACTGAGATGTTTGGGTCAATAAACCGAGTTGAAACATCAAAAGTAGAGTAGAAAGCAGCGTCTACATCGCTTACCGAGGGGTCAACAGTACTCGGGAAAACTTGACCTGGTGTTAGAACCGAGAACAACCGGTCTCTGAAGTTTAGAGAGGAGTCTTTGGTGTTAGAACCAAAACTACCATTAGCATCAACTTCAACAGTTAAGTTATATTGAACCTGACTTAGAGTTGTAGGGTATAGGTGACCTCGGTTTTCAACTGGAACAGAAAAATTAACCACGTTTTGACCGCGTTCAAGCTGAGCCTGGTTTAACTCAACTCCGTCGGGACCAAGAACAAAGAAAGAAATTTGACCGTTGGGTTTTAGGTAGTCGGTAAGGTAGTTGTAAGTCCCTTGGTTTGGGCGATTAGGTTGAACGGAAGTTTGAGTGCCAACTCCGTAAAAGTCAATAAAAAAGTTTTGCCAGTCTTCGGAACTTACTGGGTTTCTTCGACGAATAAGTGTAAAGAATCTTTCTTGAACTTCCTGATAAGTTTCTACATCACTTCCGCCTTGAGCTGGTTGAGGGTTGGTAGCTGTTAAACCTTGAACGTTGACTGCTCCGACACCTGTAATTGAATTTGCAGGCGCGTTATAGATACTGCCAACAAATTGAGAGGCTACAGTAACATTTGCAGTTGTCTCACCTGCAGGTATGGAAATCGCACTGTCTGTGACAAATGTAAATTCTTCTGCACCGGTTAAATTGGCGTTTGAAGTAAAAGTGGTACCAATTGGAACATTAGTTACACTGTTGGAGGCAGGTACAGTTAGAACTAAGCGAGCAACAGAAGGAGTACCGAGACGCCGCATCGCTCCTAGAAAAGGACCAAGCCATTCAATTAATATAGATTGCGGAAGAAGATTTGCCCAAAATAAAAATTCCCCTTGAGCGAAAGCCTGTCCTTCTAACAGCGCGGCTAGGGGATTACTTGCACTAAAGTCGTTAAGTGTCTGACCACTCGCTTCATAGACTTTTTGCGTAGCAGCCTGTACTAAAGCTGCCTCGTTTCTGGGGTCTAAACTAACTGAGGGTAGAGGAGAGTAGCGCACTTTATTTTACTGTTTCTTTTTAAGGTTTTACCCGGTTATAGTGGACAGATTATATCGGAATTTCCTATACCAAGGCTGTAGTTTTTACAGGTAGGGTCACCAGCTGAATAGTACACCCCATTGTCAAGCTCTAAGTCTTCAAAAAGAAACTCAACCCACTGCTTCACAATATCTTTAGTAACCAGGTCTGCAGAATTTAATGCTTGGAATTTCTGATCAGCAGTGCCTAAGGTTATATTAAACTTATCATTCGAGGTGTAACTCTTTGGTGCATTGGCTGGAATATTTACAGGGTTGCCAACAGCCGTTGAGAAACCAAAGTTCCAAACTCCTGAAACTACTTTATTACCACTTATTGCACTACCACTTACGTATATACCGGTGGGGGATATGTCAGGTTGGTTAGTTGTTATTGTTACGTACGCCGAATCAAGGCCATTGGGGCCAGTTTGAACAAGGGAGTTCAACCCAAGGGGGTTATAATGATGGTCGAGATCTTGCCCATCAAAGTATATTTGCTGAAAACCATTCAAGAATTGTGAAGTAACAATTACGCCTGAACTAAAAGTTGTCTTTGCCATACGATTGTGGGCACTCTCACGTTAACTGGTTTTACCCTAGTAACAAAAAACCCCCGCCGAAGCGAGGGTCTGGACTTTCAAGAAAAGTTAAGGAATAAAACCTTAAGTGCGCTCGAAATAATTTATGGTAAATTCAACTTCGATCTCCTGAACATCGGCGCTTTCGCGATCAACATCAGCAGTTGTTATCGACATGAATTGACACTCGTAACAGATATACTGACCACCACCAACTGCCTCACCCTGACCGTCGCAAGAACGGGGGGTTACGGTAACTGTGATTGGCTCACAATTGTAATTGAGCCAAAACTCTTCAAGAGGCTTGAAGATAGCGGGGTCATAAGGTGCAGTTAACGTAACGTTCTCTGCAGTACGGGGACCAACAACATGGTAGATTCGGTTACCGGTGCCATTGGCATAGGTGCTGGAATCGGAGTTGTC
>OFRA01000261.1_pt1 | contig 13796 bp, 10 predicted proteins | sample 1543001 | NCBI WGS metagenome assembly OFRA01 (sample SAMN07774221, study PRJEB24372) | wastewater metagenome | isolation source: Lake Maggiore Verbania | place: Italy: Verbania | collected 2015-12 | reverse complement strand
GAGCTTTTCAAAATGGACTTAAGGATGGTGAATGGTTAGAATACCACCCCAATGGGCAATTAGCTCAAAAAGCAAAATTTAAGAACGACAAGATTCATACTTGGGTTTATAGCTACGATAAAAACGGATTAAAAATAGCTGAGGTATTCTTCCAAAATGGCACTAGATTGAAAGGAAAAGAATTAGATTTATTTTTTGAAAATTGTACCAAGAATGGGATAGATCCAAATAATTAAAATGAAAAAATCAGCACATAAAGTAGTCTTTTTTTCAGCGCTTCCTCCTTATCGTGGAGGCATTTCGGATTTCAGTGAATTAGTTGTTAGCGCAATGGAACAGCTCTGCGACTTGAAGGCATTTACCTTTAAAAAACAATACCCTAATTTTTTATTTCCTGGAAAAACACAATTGAGTCAGAATAAGCTTGCAAAAAGTTATCCTAGAATTGTTTCTGGTTTTAATCCTTTAAGTTATTTCAGCGCAGCAAGGCAACTCAAGAAATCTTCGCCTACTATTTTTATTACAAATTATTGGATGACATTTTTTGCGCCTATGAATGTTTTTTTTTCAAAGTTTTTAAATAAAAATTGCATAAAAATTGCTATTATTCATAACTTGGTCCCTCATGAAAAAAGATTTTTTGATAGCATTTTCAATCGAATGTTTGTTAAGTCTTACGATGGTTTTATCGTGCTTTCTGAGTCTGTAAAAAATGATTTACTTGCCATTGATCCTGCTGCTAAGCATTGCTTGTTGAAGCATCCTTCTTACAATCAGTTTGGTGAAAAAATTGCGAGAAAAGAGGCTGCTGCAGCTTTAGGTTTAGATCCAACAAAAAAAATACTTTTATTTTTTGGCTTGATAAGAAATTACAAGGGCTTAGATTTACTATTGCAAGCATTTTCAAATTTAAACAATGAGTTTAGTTTAGTAATTGCTGGTGAGGTTTATGGTGAGGAAATTACGTATACTAACTTAATTGCAAAATCTAAAAATAAAAACATTCATTTTGTCAATCAATTTATTGATGAGCAAGATGTCAAGCTTTATTTTAGCGTAGCAGATTTATGTGTTTTACCTTATAAATCAGCAACTCAGAGTGGTATTCAAGCACTTGCAAACTCTTTTTGTTTGCCGGTTTTAATTTCAAATGTTGGAGGATTAGCAGAAGATATTGTTGATGAAAAAAATGGATTTATCTTGAATGACATAAATCCTCTAGCTATTCAAAATAAAATAGAGGAGATTTTTAATGAAAATAAATTGACTCAGGTTGAAGAAAATTTAAAGCTGGAAAATTTACTTTTAAATGACACGTGGACTAAATTTTCAGATTCGCTTATCCAATTTTGCGATACATTAAAAAAGAATAGCTGAAGCAGGTAAATTTTCATATTCAAAACTTCAATTTTATTTGGCTTTCAGCAATGTAAATCCTATATTTGCACCCTTATTGAAATCAAAAATTTAGAAAATATGCGTTTAAAAGGTTTTTTCTTGTTGTTTACACTTGTGTTAACAGCTGTTTGTATTTATCAATTGTCATTTACTTGGGTAGCAAGTGGAGTTGAGAGAAAAGCAGAAAAAGAAGCAATTCTTAAGGTTCAAGCTCTAAGAAAACAAGCTAAAGATAATAACGGCATTGCAATTCTTCCAAACAGCACAACTGTAGATTTTAATTTACCAGAATCTGAAGAATTAGCAAGAGCAGCATTCGTAAATGAAATATTGCGTTCCAAAGGTGAAAAAAAGGTTTATCCATTAATTGGATCTACTTTTTCGGAGGTTAAGAAACGTTCGCTTGCATTTGGTCTTGATTTAGTTGGAGGTATGAGTGTTACGCTTGAAATTTCCATTTCTGATTTAATTAAAAATAATGCTAAGAATCCAAGAGATTTAAAGTTTATTAAACCTTTTGAGGCAGCACAAGCAATCTACAAAAAAAATGGTGGAGATTTCTTGAGTCTTTTTATCGCTCAAAATAAGACTATCAACAAAGGATTAAAGTTAAATTATTTATTGAAAGGCGCTCAACTTGGAATTCGATCTACAGATTCTGAAGTTGAAGCATATTTTAGAACACAAATTGCTTCTTCAATGGATGGTGTTGAGATTATTATGAATCGTCGAATTAACCAGTTCGGTGTAGCACAACCAAACATCCAAAAAGATCCTGCTAAGAATAGATTATATATTGAGTTACCAGGGGTTCAAGATGAATATACTGTCGCAAAAAAATTACAATCAACTGCAAATCTAGAGTTCTTTGAAACGTATATGCCTGAGCAGATTCAAATTCAATGGACAACAGCCAATAACCTTTCTAAGGAAAAAGAGCAAAAAGACTTATCGTTGATTAATGACTCTTCTGAGGTATCTGATAGTACTCAAACTGCCGATACTCTAAAAAAGAAGTCTTCGTCTTTGAGTTTAACTGGAACAAATGAGAAGAAAGGTTTAACTGATTTAGTAACATCCGTTGGAGGATTTGCAATGGGTTATGTAGATGTTCAAAATAAAGGAACTGTAGAAACAATGTTGCGTCGGCGTGATATTGCTTCTGTTTTCCCTGAAGATGTAAAGTTTATGTGGTCAGCAGAGCCGGATAAAATTGACGATAAATCCAAGAAAACAGCTTATTTCTTATATGCTTGTAAAATTCCTGAGTCTGGTAAAGCACGCGTAAATGGAGAGCACATTGCTAAAGCTGGAACAGGATACGATCAAAGAGATGGAAAAATTACAGTAGACTTAGAAATGACACCTGAGGGTGCTGATGAATGGGGTAGAATGACCTCAGACAATAAGGATAGAATTATAGCAATAACAATGGATAGTGTTGTTTATAGCGCTCCTCGAGTAATAAACGCTATTACAACTGGTAATACTCAAATTTCTGGAAGCTTTTCCTTTCAAGAGGCGGAAGATCTTGCTGGCTTGTTAAATGGAGGTGCACTTCCTGCTCCTTGTATTATTAAAGAACAGACAAAAGTTGGACCAACAATTGGTGCAGAAAACACCCGAGCAGGTTTAATTTCATTCGCAGTTGCTTTGATTGTTGTATTTATATACATGTATCTTTATTATGGAAAAGCTGGTATTGTAGCAGATATTGCTTTATTTGCAAACATCATTTTTATTTTTGGAACGCTTGCTTCATTTGGAGCAGTTTTAACGCTTGCGGGTATTGCAGGTATTGTTTTGACGATTGGTATGGCCGTCGATGCGAATGTATTGGTTTATGAAAGAATTCGAGAAGAACAGGCTAAAGGAAAAGACATTGCTGCAGCAATTGAAACAGGTTATGAAAAGGCCCTTTCTTCGATTATTGATGCAAATGTCACGACACTCTTAACAGCCATCGTATTAAAAATATTTGGTTCTGGACCAATTGAGTCCTTTGCTACAACATTGATTATTGGAATTTTCTCATCCGTTTTTGCTGCATTGGTAATTTCAAGATTAATATTCACTTGGATGTTAAATAAAGGACACGGTATTTCCTTTGGAACTAAGCTTACGCAAAATGCATTTAAAAACATCAATATTAACTTTATTTCGAAACGGAATATTTATTATGTGGTTTCTGGATTGTTAGTTGCAGGTTCGATTTTTGCTGTTTTAACTATTGGATTGAAGCCTTCTGTAGAATTTTCTGGAGGTAGAACATTTGGTGTTAAATTCGCTAAAACTGCGGATAATAACATGGAATTTATAAAAGAGAAATTATCTTCAGTGATGCAAGGCGCTTCAATTGACGTAAAAACAAAATCCAGTAATTTTTACGTTGAAATAACAACAAATTACTTGGTTTCAGATGAAACAGCTACAACTAAAGTAAAAGATAAATTAGAGAAAGGACTTGATTTATGTAAATCGAAATTAGGATCTTACAAAATTGAAGCAGATTCAAGATTTGTTTCCTCTTCAGTTTCAAATGAATTAATTTCATCCTCAACTATCGCAATTATCTTATCCTTAATCATGATTTTTGCCTATATTCTATTGCGCTTTGGTACATGGCAGTATTCATTAAGTGCAATTATTGCCTTGTTTCATGATGTTATGATTGTTTTAGGAGTTTTCGCAGTATTTAATGGAATCCTTCCTTTTAATATGGATGTTGATCAATCCTTCATTGCAGCGATATTAACGGTAATTGGATATTCGATAAACGATACTGTGGTTGTCTTTGATAGGATTCGTGAAGAGCTATCATGGAAGAAAGATGCAGATTATAAAACAGAAATTAATGGTGCCTTAAATTCAACCTTATCTCGTACGATCAATACTTCCCTAACTACGATTATTGTATTGGTTGTTATTTTCTTATTTGGTGGTGCTGCAATTCAAGGATTTGTTTTTGCTTTATTAGTTGGTATTGTTGTAGGAACTTATTCATCACTTCTTATTGCAACTCCTATGCTTATCGATTTAACTAAGAAATTAAAAAATTAAAAATTAGTTTTCTTTAATTATAAAGTCGTTTAGTAATAAGCGACTTTTTTTTTCAAATAGCGTCTTCACTTTAGTAATCCCTTTCTGTTTAGATGAAAAATGCAATAAAGATTTTCTTAGCGCCTTCAAAAACCTTAAATGAACGAGATGGAGATATCCATTTTCCGAGTATTCCAATTTTTGAAAATGAGGCAAGTTTATTGGTGGCTGCTTTAAGAGAAAAATCAAAAGCAGAACTAGAATCCTTACTATCTATTTCGAAAGACCTTGCTGAATCGAGTTATCTGCGTTTTAAAACTTGGGATATTTATAGCATTAAGGATAGCAAAGCATTGCAGGCAATTAATGCTTTTTCGGGAGAAGTTTACCGAGGTTTAGATTATAAAAGCTTAAATGCAAGAGAAAAGGAGATTTCAAATGAATGCGTGTTTATTTTATCTGGTTTATATGGATTACTTAAGCCAAGTGATATGATTTTTCCTTATCGTTTGGAAATGGGCACGAAATTTTCCCCAAATGCTACTTCTAAGAATTTGTATTTTTTTTGGAAACAGAAAGTAAATCAATTTTTGTTGGATTCACTAAAAAAAGAGGAGATTATTTTAAATTTAGCTTCTCAAGAATATTTTAAAGTGATTGATACTTCTATTATAAAAAACAGAATTATAAGTCCAGTTTTTAAGGAGTATAAAAATGGAAAATTTACAATCGTAATGATGTATGCAAAACATGCTCGTGGAGCAATGGCTCGTTATCTTATAAAAAATCAATTAAATAATATTGATGATTTAAAGTCATATTCTATTGATTCATATGGTTTTGATGCAAGGCAATCAAGTAAAAATGAATGGGTTTTTGTACGTTAAAAATCAAATTTCTCGTTTCTTTCTAAAATATCCCATGTGTGGTCTGCTAGCAATTTTACAGTACCAACGAATTCTAAATTTGCCCCTGATTTCCCCCATTGTTTTGGTCCCACGAGTGAGAGCGAAAAAACACCAGTTTCTTTTTGGTATAAATGGTATGTATGATTTATGAACGGTTCAAAGCGCATTTCTGCAGTGTAAATAAACTCTGAAATTTTCTTTCGCTCATTTATTTTTTTTGCCTGTTCTGCAAGCAATTGCATTTGATCATAAATTTGACCTAATTGCATGTCTGTTTGCTGCTCCATTGAATTGATTGAGCGACTTTTTAATTTCCCTTGATCCTCTGGTTTTATGAGTGCGCTTCCTGCATGGTGTCCGTATTCAAGGCTATGCGGATTTTCGCTAATTTTATCCTTATCTATAGGATTAATAAACTCAGCTTGTTTTTTTTATCTTTCAAGTTAAAATAATTTTGATAAGGATTTCCCAACTTCAGCACCAATCGCTATCCCCATTCCACCCATTCTAACACCAAAAGCCACATTTTTGTTCGTTTTTTTTATAATTGGGCTTTTATCTTTTCCAATTCCCATGATACCAGACCAGGCATAATCAACTTCGAATTTAGTATCTGGAAGAATGACAGTTTGCAATAAATGAAGCAAAGAATCTTGAATATCTTCACTCGTTCCAAATTTGTCTGTCGCTTCTCTTTCAAAATTCAGATTTCTTCCACCGCCAAAAAGCACACGATTTTCTATATTTCTAAAATAGTAGTAACCCGCATCATAGTGAAATGAACCTTTAATTTTTAGATCTGAAATCGGCTTTGTAATAAGTACTTGGGCTCTTGCAGCTTGGATGTCATCGTCTAAAAATTGTTTTGCAAATCCATTTGTACAAATTATACTATTTGCGCTTTTAAATTCACCAAAATTAGTTTCTAAAAAAACTTCCTTTCCATTTGATTCAAATGTTTTTACTTCAATCCCAAAAAGAGAAAGAATACCTAGATTAGTGGCTTTTTTGTAGAGTTCAGAAATTAATTTTCCAGTGTTTATTGTTCCTTCTTCACTATTGCTATATGTGCTATAGATGTTTTGGAATCCAAAATTACGGATAGCTATTTTATCCTCTCTATATATATTTTTTACGCCGCATATTTCGAAGGATTTTTCATTTATATACGTTATAAAATCATCTTGTAATAGCTCTTCTTTTTTTGAAATTAAATCCCATGAACCACATTTTTCGTATCCAATTTTTTTTGCGTCGATTAACTCAAATAGTGTTTTTAATCCTTCATAGCGCAGACTAAAAGTATTCCAAACTTTTTCATCACTGATTTTTGAGAGATCGTCATACAATTCTGTTGGGCTGCCAAAACAGGCAAATCCCGCATTTTTAGTGCTTGCTCCACTAGGGAGATATCCTCTTTCAATAATTAGAATTTTTGATCTAGGAAATTTTTCTTTTAAAAAAATCGCTGTGCTAAGTCCCACAATACCAGCACCAATAATTGTAAAATCAAGACCCCCAAAATAATGTGATTTCTCCCAAAAACTTAGTTCTTTGATGTTTAGCATTTTTTTAATTCGTCTTTTTTTAGCAAATTTGTATTAATTCATTAAATATACACTTTTACTTTTTTTTAAAATAAAATAATCCTTGGCTTATGATAAGAAAAATACTTTTTTTCTTCTTACTTTCTTTAAGTTTTACATGTTTTTATTCTCAAAAAGACCTTTCAATTTCTTTACAGGGGAAAGTTCAAAATAAGGAAAATAAGGAAAATCTTTTTGGTGCAACATTATATTTAATGGATAAGGATGTTTTTATTTCAAAGTCAGTTTCCTTATCTAATGGAACTTTTTTATTAACTGCTAAAATTCCAAGATCTGATACTTATGATTTGATTGTTTCTAAAAATGGATTTATTATAAATAAAATCTTAATTGATTTATCTTCTTTAGATTTTGAAAGAGAGTATCAAAATAACATACCATTAAAAAAAGATATGAATATAAATTTATATTCACAGAGTTTATACCCAAACATAAATAATTCTGATTCTTTTTATTCTGAGAAATACAAGTGGAATCTTGAGGAGAGGCAACTAATATCAGACGAAAATTATCTTATTCAAGCTGAAGAAAAGTTAAAGCTTTCTAATACACCAATAGCAAAAGTAATTATTGATAGTGCAGCCATTAATATACAGGATGAAATTATAATTTCAGATATTTCAGATATTTTAAAGCAAGCTAAGTCTTATTCAAAAGAAAAGAATTTAAAATTATCTATTGAAAAATATAATGAAGCAGAATTACTTTCTTCAAAATTGTCAAATTCAAATTCAAATCAGTTATATATTTCATCATTAAAGGCTGAAAAGAGTAAATTACTCGAAGTGAAGAATTCTGAGGACCTGGTGTTTAATAGTCAACTAATTAAAGCAAATGAATATTTCGCGCTAGGTCAAAATGGATATGCTAAAGCTAAATTAATTTTAAGAACTGATCCAATGCGAGGAAGGGTAAATGACCCTAAAGTAATTGATTTGACAGACAAAATTAATCAAATGGAGTCATATTTTAATATGAAAAAAACAGCCTATCTTTTGGTAAAATCTAAAAAGAAAAACCAGGAAGCAATTACTTCTTTAAAAATAACCCAAGAAAAAGCGATAATTAATCAAAAAATTATTCCACAAAATGAATTAGTTCAGTTAAAAAAATCAATTGATTCATTAGAGAATATAATTAATCCAATGTTAGCTTTAATTCCAAAAAAAGTAATTCCTGCTTCTACGCAAGATCAAGGTACAATTTTATTGGCGCCAGGAGAAATTCATACTGGCAAAAATAGCGATGCCTATAAAGATATTCTTTTAAATAAGGAGAAAAAAGAAAATGCAGCGACTTACAAAATGGAAATTATAAAAAATGATTTAGAATATACTACAAATTTTAAAAGTTCTATCAATGCATCTCAAAGTCAAGATGCACAGGTTGAAATAAATGAGATAAAAAACGATATTGATTCAATACTATCTAATGAACAAAAAAATAGTGAACAACGTCAGTATCAAATGCAAGAGCAGATTGCGACTTTGAACCAAGATATTAATGAAAGAAATTTAAGTGTTATAGCTCAAAATGAATTAATAATAACTGAAATTAGTGAAAAGAAAAATCAATTAGATATAACACAAAAGAAACTGAATGACGAGAATTCAGAACGTTTAGAAAAGCAAATGGATGCTATCCAAATTAATAAAGATCGTATTTTAATAATTGAGCAAGAAAGACATGATTCTGAAGAAGATAGATATTTGAAGCAGCAAAAAACTATTAATAAACTTGATTATGCACATTATCAAAAAGATTCTATTTTAAAAGCTGAGATTGATCCAAGGTCTACTAAAATTCAAAAAATGAAGGATTATCAGAAATATTATGAAACTACTCCAAATTATCTAAAAAATGAGGATGGTGTTTTGTATGAAAAAAATAAAATGACGGAAGTTATATATAAAATAAAAAATTTACAAGGTTATGTATCTTCAGTTGTTATTCGTCGAATTGTTGTAGATATTAATGGTTATGGTGTTGTTTATGAGCAGACAACAAATGAAAGCGGTAAAAATTCCTTCACTAGAAATGGACTCCCAATAACAGAAACTATTTGGTTTAATGAATCAACAGGATTAAATGTTGTCAAAAAGTAGTTTTTTTCTTGTTATTCTAGCTTTATTATTTTGGAAATGCTCGTCTAATAATAATCAAGATTTTTATACAATAACCGGAAAGGCGCAAGGCACAACTTACTCTATTATTTTAATTGGCCAAGATGTTACAATAACAAAAAATCAAATAACGACTATTTTAGAAAATTTTGATTCAGTTTTGTCAACTTATGTTAGTTCTTCAAATATAAGTCAATTCAATTCCGCAGATAATACTATTGAGTTTTCAGATTCAAACTTCTTTTTTAAAAATTGCTTATTAAAGAGTCAATTTATTTACGACCTTTCTCAAGGAGCTTTCGACCCTACAGTTTTTCCTTTAATTGATGCCTGGGGATTTTTTAAGAATCAAAAAACACCATTATCGAAAGCTGCTGCAGATTCAATTTTACCCTATGTGTCCTTTGAAAAAGACAAATTGTTTAGCTATAAATTTAAAAAAAACTTACTTTATTTTACAAAAAAAGATAAACGTGTAAAATTAGATTTTAATGCGATTGCACAAGGATATGCTGTAGATGTTTTAGCTGAATTCATACGTAAAAAAGGATATTCTAATTTTTATATTGAATTAGGTGGTGAGGTTTATGTTTCTGGATTAAACCGTGAAAATCAAAAATGGAAAATAGGAATCGATACTCCTGTATCAAATTCAAAGGAACGTTCAATTAGTGAAGTTCTTTCAATTTCAAATGAAGCAGTAGCAACTAGTGGGAATTATCGTAAATTTTATGAAGTGGAGGGCAAAAAGTATGCGCACACAATTGATCCAAAGACGGGTTTGCAGGTAACACATAATTTATTGAGTGCAACTGTTATTGCAAAAGACTGCGCAACAGCCGATGGTTTTGCAACTGCTTTTATGGTGATGGGTAAAGAAAAGACAATTGCTTTTTTAAAACAAAATCGCGATTTAGGCTTAACAGTCTACCTTATTTATAACGAAAAAGGTCGTATGAAATCTTACGCATCAGATTCTTCAAAATTATTCTCCTTGTAAAATCAATAATCGGTTGTCAGTAACTAATTTGTGACAATATAATCTACCCTAACTTTCTTTTTATTTTCGCAAAAAGGAAATCAATATGAACGTTCATTTTATCGCAATAGGAGGTAGCGCAATGCACAATTTAGCAATTGCTTTGAGTCGAAAAGGCTTTAATGTCTCTGGTTCAGATGATGAAATTTTTGAACCTTCGCTTTCTCGCTTGGAGAAACAAGGAATTCTTCCAGAAAAAATTGAATGGAATACTGAAAATATTCATCCTGGTTTAGATGCTGTAATTCTTGGAATGCATGCGAGAATTGATAACCCTGAGTTGTTAAAGGCAAAGGAATTAAATATCCCCATATTTTCTTATCCTGAATACTTGTATGAACAATCCAAAGATAAAATTCGACTTGTTATCGGAGGAAGTCATGGAAAAACGACAATAACTTCTATGTTGCTTCATGCGTGTAAAAAGCTAAAAGTTGATGTCGATTATATGGTTGGCGCTCAGTTAGAAGGTTATGATTGTATGGTACGACTTACAGATTCCGCAAAAATTATGATTCTTGAGGGGGATGAATATTTAAGTTCCCCAATCGATAGACGCCCAAAATTTCATTTGTATAAACCATCTATTGCTTTATTAAGTGGTATTGCTTGGGATCACATCAATGTTTTTCCAACCTTTGAAAATTACTTAGAACAGTTTGATATTTTTTGTAATTGCATAGAAAAAAAGGGATTATTGATCTATAACGAAGAAGATTCTGAGATTGTGAAACTTGCAGAAAAATACAAGACTTCATTACAGACAATTGCTTACAAAACACCAGTGTTTACTCCTAATTTACAGGGTACAACAATGGTTTTTGACGGAATTAATTACGATTTACAAATATTTGGGCCACATAATTTACAAAATATGATGGGGGCAATGCGCTTAGCTGAATCTATTGGCATTAAATCATCTGATTTTTTTACTGCAATGAATGATTTTACTGGCGCCGGAAAAAGACTCCAAAAAGTTGCAGAAAATAAACAATTTGTAATGTATAAAGATTTTGCACATTCACCATCAAAATTAATGGCAACAACAAATGCTGTAAAACATCAATATCCAAATAGAGAACTAATTGCTTGTATGGAATTACATACATTTTCATCACTAAAAAAGGAATTTTTACCTCATTACAAGGATTCAATGGCAAAAGCAGATATAGCTATCGTATATTATAGTCCTGAAGTTGTACATCATAAAAAGTTAGAACCTATAAGTAAAGAGTTGGTTTTCGAAGGTTTTGGAGGAAATGTTATCGTACTAAACGATACACAAGAAGTATTAAATTTTCTTAATGCACATTCATGGTCAAACAATGTTCTTTTGATGATGTCATCTGGAAATTTTGATGGAATCAATTATGACGAACTAGCTGCGAAGTTAATTGCGAAAAACGATGCGGCGGAAGATAAGGGTAATAACAATTGAATTCAGAGTTGCATATAGCAATAATGAAAGCATCGATACCAGCATCGTAAATTGTGGATTATACACCATTTTAGTTTTGGCTAAAATATCTCTTTTTATTTCTTCAACTGATTTATTTTCCATTTCTGGGTTTTCCCGTTGAATTTCTTTTATTGTTTGTGGCTTAGATAATTTCATGGAAATCTCATTCATTTTACCCTCGTTAAAAGCAGGATATATTTTTTGGTAATAGAAATATAAAAAGACACTGACAATTACTGCATAAGGCACTCCAGCAAGCATTCCATTTTTAACATCGTTCAATAAATTATTTTCTGTTTCCTTTCGTTTTACCAAATACAAGGCTACAGCAATTGAAGCAGTTAAAATAAACATGTTGATAAACACAAATGGCCTCAGATCATCAAGAGAAAGAGAAAGATAAAACGCTGCTAATTTTATTGAAATCCAAGTTACAGCTGCAAGCAGTCCAACCTTTAGGGGTAATTTCATTAATTATTCATTGATATTAAAAATTCCTCATTGGATATGGTATTCTCCATGTGTGATTTAAGGAATTCCATTGCTTCAACAGGATTCATATCGGCAATAAATTTCCGTATCAACCAAATCCGCTGCAAGACATCTTTTCCAACTAATAAATCTTCACGTCGAGTTCCTGAAGCTGTAATGTCAATTGCAGGATAAATTCTTCTGTTAGATATTTTACGATCGAGTTGGAGTTCCATATTTCCAGTACCCTTGAATTCTTCAAAAATTACTTCGTCCATTTTAGAACCTGTCTCAGTTAATGCTGTAGCAAGGATTGAAAGAGAACCGCCATTTTCTATTTTTCGAGCAGCACCAAAGAATCTTTTTGGTTTATGCAATGCATTTGCGTCTACACCTCCAGAAAGAACTTTTCCTGAAGCTGGAGAAACTGTGTTATAAGCTCGAGCTAAGCGTGTTATTGAATCTAGCAAAATACAAACATCATGACCACATTCAACCATTCTTTTGGCTTTTTCCAAAACCATATTAGCAACTTTTACGTGGCGTTCTGCAGGTTCATCGAAGGTGGAAGCAATAACTTCTGCTTTTACGCTTCTTGCCATGTCTGTCACCTCTTCTGGTCGCTCATCAATTAACAATACAATTAAGTAGGTTTCCGGATGATTTGCAGCAATTGCATTTGCTACATCTTTAAGTAACATTGTTTTTCCTGTCTTTGGCTGTGCCACAATCATTCCACGTTGACCTTTTCCAATAGGAGCAAAAAGATCCATAACACGTGTGGAAAGTGTTTCCTGCTTGTGTCCTGTTAATTTGAATTTTTCCGATGGGAAAAGAGGAGTTAAATATTGAAATGGAACACGGTCACGAATGTAAGATGGATGTCTACCATTAATCGACTCAACTTTAACCAAAGGGAAGAATTTTTCTCCTTCTCTTGGTGGACGGATAGTTCCTTTTAATGTATCACCTGTTTTTAAACCAAATAATTTTATCTGATTTTGAGAAACATAAATATCGTCTGGTGAGGGAAGATAATTGTAATCAGATGATCGCAAAAAGCCATAGCCATCTTGAATTACTTCTAAAACTCCTTCAGCTGTAACAATACCAACTAAGTCATAATTCTCATCTGATTTCTCAGCAGGATTTTCATTTGGAATATGCCCTTGGTTTTGTTGATTTGCGTGATGAGGTCTATTTTGATTTTGTCGCTTATTATCAAATTTATGAACTGGCCTCTCTTGTCTTACGTTTTGTTCGCGTACTTCTTGATCATTCTTTTCCTCAGATGATTTACTTGATTTTTCTTCGATAGTGTCAGCAGTAGTTACTTCGGAAAATGATTGATCAATTTTTTCTTCTTTTGTATCATTACTTATGTCCTGCGTTAGATTTTCTTCTATTGGCAATTCTTTTTTTACAATCTTTCGAGTACGTTGTTTTTTTTGATTATCGCCCTCACTAGAGTTGTTAATGATATCATTTTTCTGTTCTTCTGAGGAATCAGAATTTTCATTTGTTGTGGTGTCACCCATGTTATTTATTTTAAGGATTTTTAGTTTTAAGATATACGGCTTTAAACTGCTATTTTGTAGATACGAGCAAGTTTAGAATTAATTTAAACTTTAATTGTTCAGTGAAAAATATTTAGTGATTTAATTTGATAAATTTTGGAGAAATAAACCCTTTGGGTTCTAACTATAAATCAAATTTAGTTATTATTTTCTAATAAGCAACAAAAACATTAAG
>OFRA01000258.1_pt1 | contig 13833 bp, 22 predicted proteins | sample 1543001 | NCBI WGS metagenome assembly OFRA01 (sample SAMN07774221, study PRJEB24372) | wastewater metagenome | isolation source: Lake Maggiore Verbania | place: Italy: Verbania | collected 2015-12 | reverse complement strand
GAAAGGCGATTTATTTACTTTTAGTACAGCTGCAGATCGCCTCGCCGTAGGAAATTCAGGCGAAACATTGGTTGCAGATAGTTCCACCGCGACAGGACTTCGCTATAACCCATTATCTACAACTAATTTTTGTATCAACGGCGGTTTTGATTTTTGGCAAAGAGGAACTTCTAGTTCTACAAATGCCGTTTATCTAGCCGACCGCTGGTATCAGGTATCATCTGGAACAACAACACATTCTCAACAAACTGATGTTCCTACGGGTATTGGAGTCCAATATTCGGTTCGTTGGCTAACTGGTGCAGCGAGTTCTTATGGACAATGGTTTCAGGCTTTAGAGTCTGCATTAGTAAAAACTTTACGCAATCAAGTAGTAACAGTTTCAGGATATTTTAAGACGGCTGGTTCTTATGCCGCTGATTTGACTTTTAGGTGTCGTTATTCTAATTCAACAGATACTTTGACATCAGTTAGCACAAATATTACAGGTGCTTCAGTAGCCTTTGCTGGTTCTTCAGTTACTTCTTACACTAGACAAAGTTTTACTTTTACAGTTCCAAGTGATGCAGTTGGATTAACTATTGAGTTAGTTCCATCTGCGGCTCAAGCATCTGGTGTTTCGGTGTTTATGACAGGCGTTCAAATGGAATTAGGTTCTACTGCAACAGCCTTTAAGCGAGCAGGTGGCACACTCGCTGGGGAGTTAGCCGCTTGCCAGCGTTACTACTACCGACAAACTGGTGATGCAACAATTCTTGAACCTCTATTTGGAATCGGAATGGCTTATTCAACAACCAACACAATTTTTCCCATTAAGCATCCTATAACTATGAGGGTCGCGGCAACTTCGGTTGATTTTTCAACGCTGCAACTTACCGACTTTGTAACCAGCACGGCAGTAACTTCTTTAACTTTATCTTCGGCAATGAACAATCCAACGACGGCAGCAATTGTTCCAGTAGTCGCATCTGGACTAACACAATATAGACCTTATGAATTACGAGGGGCGAATAGTGCGAGCGCCCATCTCGGATTTAGTGCGGAGTTATGATGAATTACGAAATAATTTTTGACGATAAAGAGATAGAGCACATTTTAATTGATAACGGAGACGGCTCTTTTACCTCTATGCTGAAAAGCACTTGGGATAAACTAGAGGCGCAACGCGAGCAAAGCGGAACACTCTAATAGGATTATGCCAAAACTTTGCAAAGCTGGTCAGCAATTACGCGAGCAGATAGATGATGCGTTCCCCGATAGAAATAGAACTTCACCAGAGGGGTGGCTCGGTGATCAACGTCATGCAGCGCGTAAGTCCGATCACAATCCAACTGCTGAAGGCATTGTACGTGCCATTGACATTAACGCTAATCTGCAAACCAACCCAGCCGAAGCATTTGATTTGGCGGATCAGCTTCGGCTACTTGCCAGAACTGATAAGAGAATCAGCTACATTATCTTCAACAGCAAAATTGCCAGTTGGAAGAAAAACTATAAGTGGAGAAAATACACAGGCATAAATCCACACAAGACACATATTCATATCAGCTTTACTGCTAAGGGCGATACAGATGGCAGTACGTTTCAAATCCCCATATTGACAGGAGAGCCCTTAAATGGAGCAAGCAAAAGCAGTAGCAGCAAGTTGGGCAAGAAGCTTCTTAGCCGCCGGAATAGCAACCTATTTGGCAGTAGGCTGGGATGCACCTGCAATTGTCAATGCAGCGTTAGTAGCAAGCCTTCCAGTTATCCTACGTTGGTTAAACCCTAACGATACGGCGTTTGGTCGGCGTTGAGCCCGGCTGAATGGGCAGGCTTTGTAGCTGCCATCCTTTCCTGCTGTGCGCTTATTGTCGGTGGGCTTAGATACATTATCCGACATGAAGTGCCTTCAATACTTGAAGCATCAAATATCGTGTCGCGCATAGATAAACTTGAATCAATGGTTCTAGAATTGCTTACTCATGAGCGCAAGAAGAATCTCAAAAAGCGAACAAGCCGCTAAACGCAAGCGCAAAGAAGCGGCTGCGCGCAAAGCATCAACAGACATTTTGCGACCCATTGATATTTGGGCTGCATCAATTGTTGAATGCTTTGAGGCATTAGTTCGCGCTGGATATGGTGAAGATAGGGCGCGCTGGTACATTGAAGAACAGTTGCGTTTACCCGATTGGGTAATACAGAATCCTAATCATTCTCCATATGAAGATGAAGATGAGGATGAAGATTAAGCGAATTGTAGTTATCTCTGATCTACAAGTTCCATTCCACGATAAGAAAGCTGTTAGAAATGTTGCCCAGTTCATCAGAAAGTACAAGCCTGATGACGTTCTATGTGTGGGCGATGAGATTGACTTCCAAACAATTAGCCGATGGTCAACCGGTAGGGATGAGTGGTCGGGAAGCATTGGTAGAGATCGTGATGAAACTGTCCGAGTTCTCGCCGAGCTTCAAGTACGACATCTCAGCCGAAGCAATCACGGGGCAAGACTTTACAACTCACTAAGCAAGCGCCTGCCTGGGCTCATTGGTCTGCCTGAATTGACCATAGAAAAGTTCTTGCACCTGGATGATTTAGGCATTACTTACCATAGCAAGCCATACCAGTTCCACGATGGCTGGGTAATGGTGCATGGTGATGAGCAGGCTATTAAGCCACAAGGGGGTTTAACAGCCCTAGAATCGGCTAAGAGGCATGGTTTATCGGTGGTTTGTGGTCATACCCACAGACAGGGTATATCAAGCTTTACAACGGCTTCTGGGGGCGTTTTAAGGGGTGTTCTAACAGGCTTTGAGGTTGGGCATTTGATGGATGAGAGCCAAGCCTATTACACACGCGGAACATTTAACTGGCAAAAAGGTTTTGGCATAATCTACGTAGATAGAAAACGTGTGCAGCCAGTAGCGATACCCATAGAAAAAGACGGCAGCTTCCTAGTTGAAGGCAAGCGTTATGGTTGAAGATATTTTCCCAATCCATAGAACAATTGATGATCACATGGATAACTTTGATGGCGTGTCGCTCATTGACAAATAGCATATAGACCCTTCAAAATAGGATTTGAAATCCTATTTGAAAGGGGTTTAGGGCATGACGATTAGATATGATCGTAAATCGGGTGCGTATACCGATGGCAAGCACTTTGTGCGAGCTTCATTTATACGCGATTACGCAAAGAAAAAACTAGGCATGAGCCAACAACGCGGCAGAATTAGTCGCGAGGTTTTGGCTGCTTACTTTCTTGATGTACATGGGGTGAGCGCAGATGTTGAATGATATTCGCTTAGTTGAATTAGCACTATATTGCTTTTTATTTGTATTAGGTGCATACACAATCGGTGTATTCATTAAGGAGAAGGGCTACAAGGAAGGCTGGGCAGATGGATACAGACGGGGCAAGGCAGTTGCGAGCGAAAGACATATTGACTAATGCAGCGACAACGATTACGAATAGAGGGGCAACGCATGGTCATTACGACACGACAATGCTTAGAACGGCAAAGTTGTGGGAAGACTATTTTGAACGTCCAGTTGAACCAATGGATGTTGCAATCTGTATGGCATTGGTCAAACTTGCACGAATCATGGAAACTAAAACAAATGTTGATAGTTGGCTGGATGCCGTTGCCTATTTTGCAATTGCCGGAGAGCTTGCCGTCAAAGATTGGAATGATTTGGATGCTTTCTAGATCACCAAAAGGCATTTGGTGTGATTACTGCAAGTACCGCCATGGTACTAGCAGTTTACTTGGACAAAAGCAAGCCACCTGGCAGATTACGAGCAAGCGATATGGCAAGTTAGTTGTCAGGCATTACTGCCAATCTTGTGCTAACGAAGTTCAAGCATGGCCTGATGGCACTATTTGGACTTTGAAGGAACAAATTGACTATGCAAAAGGAGAAAAATTAGATGTTCAACTTGAACAATTATGAAGATGTAGATACGAGGATACACAAGTTCTATGAAACCTACCCAGACGGCTCAATACTTACAGAGCTCATCACGAATGAAGAAAAAGAAGGCATTGTTATATTTAAGGCAGTTGCTTATCGCACCCACGTTGATACTGCTGCTTCCGCTATTGGTTATGCGCGCGGTGCTCGCAAGGATAGGGGTGTTGATCGCGATTTTTGGTTTGAGAATTGCGAAACTAGCGCAATTGGAAGATGCCTGGCTAATCTCGGACTTAGTGCTAAAGGAAAGCGAGCAAGCAGCCTTGAAATGGCTAAGGTTAATGAAGCTAAGTCAGACACTCCAATACGTGTACGCACAGAAAGTCATAAACAATTTCTACAAACAACGAATCCAACAGCTGAAATAGTTTGGGATACAACTATTGAGCCACCTGAGGATGTAGACCCGGCATTTGACAATGCTATTGATCTACTAAAAGAAAAGGTTGGCGCACATCCGTTACCGATGTGTAAACACGGCGCACGTCTGCTAAAAGAGGGAACAGGTGCTAAGGGCGCATATAGAGGCTGGACTTGCAGCTTGCCAATGAAGCGTAAAGCTGAACAATGCAAAGCAATATGGATGATGCTAAATAAGGATGGAACGTGGTCATTTAGGCCTGAAGATGAAGAATTGTTAGTGGGGTGATGAGATGTTAGTGCTAGATAAAACACTTGACGTGTGCGACAATTGCAACGAGCCAATAAAGGCTGGGTCTGCAAAACCTTGCAAATGCCACACATGCCAAGTAAGGACAAACTAATTGAGTAATCAAAGTCGCAAGCATAGAGGCTATGCAACTCAGCGCATTGTAGCAGAATACTTGCAAAAGCAAGGCTGGCAACATGCGCTACCTGTTGGGGCTGGTAGAGATGGCTCGGACATCACGGGAATTGATGGCCTGGACATTGAAATCAAAGCTCGGACAAACCTTGACTTGTCAGGGCTAATGCGCCAACTTCATGATCGCAAGGCAAACAAAGGGATGGGCGTAGGTGTTCTACGTCTAAATGGTCAGGGTGAGAAATCCGTTGAGCAATATGTTGCTGTTCTCACCTTGGCTGACTTAGTATATTTATTGCAGGCAAGTGGCTACTGAACCTAATCTAATACATCGTTGCAAAGGATGTGGACTATGGATATATGGAAAACGTGAAAGGTGCGAGGAATGCTCATCTATGACTTCTTCTCAGGCACAGGATCAGCAACAATACCTTTTGAAAGACGTGGACACACAGTAATTAAAGTTGAATTTGATGATTACTTTGAAGCGGATGAGAAAGATATACTAAGGCTTGATGCAAACTATTTGATTGATAAATATGGCCAACCTGATTTCATTTGGGCAAGTCCACCTTGCACAAGTTTCAGCGTGGCTAGCATTGGCAGACATTGGAATCATGATTACACACCTAAAAGCCAAGCTGCTGAACGAAGTTTGCAATTGATAGACCATACGAAAGATTTGATTGAACGGCTAAATCCGCGCTTAGGATGGATTATGGAAAACCCCAGAGGAATGCTCAGAAAACTAAGATTATTGGATATTCCAAGAACTACTGTAACTTATTGCCAGTATGGTGATAATCGTATGAAGCCAACTGATTTATGGGGTTATGTCAAGGATTGGAAACCAAGACCAGCATGCAAAAATGGTGATTTATGTCACGAATCTGCTCCAAGAGGATCGCGCACAGGCACACAAGGATTAGAGGGGGCAAAACAACGCTCAATGATTCCATATGATTTAGGTCACACTATATGCTTAGCATTGGAGAAACATGCGTAAACATAACAAATATGTTCTTGACACGGCCAGTATGCTAGGCATGCCAGCAAGCCTGAAAGGCAGCTTGCACGGCAAGCCAGCATTCGCAAGAGCTATGTTTATTGCTGGCTTAGCAATTGCACTACTGCCGTTGCAAACAATACAAACAAACGCTGCTGAAAAGCGCAGCTACCACGTTATGAATATTAAGTTATATGCCTACAATAAAATGGAATGGAAGCAGTTTGAATGCTATAACTGGCTTATACATCATGAGAGTAGATGGAACTACAAAGCAAGAAATGGTAGTCATTACGGATTAGGTCAGATGCGATCTAAGTGGTATGGCACACTAAGTCCATATAAGCAGATAGATGCACACGTTAAGTATCTTGCTCATCGCTATGATGGGTGCGCTTGTAAGGCATATCAGCATTGGAAGGATAAAGGATGGCACTAGGTCAATGTATAGAATGTAAACAAGATGGCATAAATGAAACAGAATTAGTAGTGCATAAAGGTGAGTTAACAACTATGTGCATTGATTGCTATGACAGGTTAGACAAATGGCGTTAAAGCCATACAGAGCTACTTCCCATTGGAAGAAGATAAGGTTAAAGGTGCTTAATCGTGATGCATGGACTTGTACATATTGTGGGGAATCTGCTAATGAAGTTGATCACGTATATCCCAAGTCCAAGGGCGGTGAAGATACGTTGGATAATCTGGTGGCTGCGTGTAGAAGGTGCAACATCAAAAAAAAGGATGCCGTTTTTTTAGGCTCAGCGTCTACCCCCCCTGCCTTTCGCTTCAATAACTCTCCAAAAGGTGCAAATCAATCCAAATCAGTTCAAAACGGACATACAACAATCCACGTTGATGCTGATTCACCCTTTATTAATCCAGGTCAGCCGGGGGCTAATTGAAGAAGGCACTCAAAGGGGCAACCAAGCCGCGCTTGCAGAATGCGCCGCTAAAAGGCAAGACCAGATTGCCTGAAGTCAAGAAGTTTCTTGATGATCTAAAGCTAGAGCTGCTGCCATGGCAGGAATATGTACTCAAAGACTTGCTTGCAGTAGATAAGGCTGGCAAATGGCGTAGAAAGACCAGTTTGCTACTAGTAGCACGTCAGAATGGCAAAACACATTTAGCGCGCATACGTATCTTGGCTGGGTTGTTTGTTTTTGATGAAAAGAATATAGTGGCTATGTCATCTAACAGGGGTATGGCTTTAGATACCTTTCGCAAGGTAGTTGAGGTTATTGAGGATAACCCAATGTTGATGGCTCAGGTAAAGCAAATCCGCGTGGCCAATGGCCAGGAATCAATTGAGCTTCTTAATGGGGCTCGGTATGAGATAGTCGCGGCAACAAGAGATGGCAGCCGTGGTAAGACGGCGGATTTGCTTTACATTGATGAATTACGTGAGATAGATGAAGATTCTTGGACAGCAGCTAAGCCGATTACTAGGGCTAGGCCAAATAGTCAGATATTTATGACTAGTAACGCCGGGGATGCCTATTCCAGCGTATTGAATGACTTACGATCTAAAGCATTGTCATATCCACCGCCTACAATGGGGTATTGGGAATATAGCGCTGATGATTTTGCCAAGATAACCGATAAGAGCGCCTGGTATCAGGCAAACCCAGCATTGGGCTACTTAATTGATGAAGCAACCATTGAAGAAGCCATAGCGACATCTAGCGTTGAGGCTACACGCACAGAAACGCTTTGCATGTGGATTAGTGCGCTTAAATCTCCATGGCCACACCAAGCATTTGAGGATTTAGGTTTTGCTGAGCTAAAACTAGAGCCTGGCAGGCTGACTATATTTGGCATGGACATATCGGTGAACAAAAAGATGGCAAGCCTAGTAGCAGGCCAGATTATGGATGATGGCAAGGTTGGTGTGGGTGTCATAGCCCAATTTGAAAGCCAAGTAGCCATAGATGAACTTAAAATGGCTATTGAAGTTAATGAATGGGCTAAGCAATACAAACCTAGAATGATTTGCTTTGATAAGTATGCCACCATGAGCGTTGCCGAGCGATTGAGCCAATCAGGCCACAAGATTCAAGATATGTCGGGAACTGTGTTTTATCAGGCTTGCTCTGATCTCTATGATGCGATTGTAAACGGCAGGATTGTCCATGCTGGGCAACAATCGCTAGTTGATAGCATGAATAACTGCGCGGCTAAAGAATCGGATGCCGGATGGAGAATCGTGCGCCGTAAATCTGCCGGGGATGTGTCTGCTGCCATCTCATTAGCCATGGTGGTGCATCAATTACTAAAGCCACAAAGCAAGCCACAAATCTATGTCTAAAATGATAGTTATGTCCGTTTTGTGTGGTATCCTTAAACGATGGGTCTATTAGATCGTTTTCGCCCTGCAAAAATAGAGGCGCAACTTGCACCGCCGTTAATGACGGATTCTTTTAATTATTTTTTACCTTTAGCATTTAATGCAGTTGGTCGTGAAGAAGCTATCAGCGTTCCAAGCGTTGCTAGGTGCAGAAACCTTATTGCCGGAACGATTGCAACATTTCCGCTTTGCTTATACAGAAAAAGCACAGGCGAGAAACTAGGCAAGCCATTATGGCTAGAACAACCAGCAGCAGCTCAACCAATATCTGTTACTTTATGCTGGACAGTAGATTCTTTAATATTTTTTGGTGTTGCTTATTGGCGCGTATTAGAAACTTATTTTGATGATGGCAGACCAGCAAGATTTGAATGGGTTGCACCTGGTCGTGTGTCATTTGATACTGATCCACATACTGAATACATAACACGATATTACGTAGATGGCAAAGAAGTGCCAATGTCAGGTCTTGGCTCTTTGATTACCTTCCAAGGTTTAGATGAAGGCGTGTTAACACGTGGAGCACGAACATTAAGAGCTGCAATTGATTTAGATAAATCAACAAGCGTTGCAACTGCCACACCAATGCCTTCAGGTGTCATTAAGAACACCGGAGCAGATTTAAGCAAGGAAGAAGTAGATGCCATTTTGGCAGCTTGGAAGTCGGCACGATCACAGCGCGCAACAGCCTATCTGACTAGCACTTTAGATTACGTGCCGACTAGTTTTAGTCCTAAGGACATGGGCTATGTTGACTTAATACAAAATATGTCAACGCAAGTAGCACGTTTGATGAATGTGCCTGCGTATTACATAAGCGCAGACATGAACAACAGCATGACTTATGCCAACGTGCAAGATGAGCGCAGACAATTTGTTTCACTATCTCTTGCGCCCTATCTACACGCCATTCAGGACAGACTTAGCATGAATGACATAACGGCAAGCACAAACATTGTCAAGTTTGACGTTGAAGAAGCGTTTTTGGCAGTTAATGCGTTAGAGCGTTTAGCAGTAATAGAAAAAATGTTAACACTTGGCTTGATCTCAGTAGAACAAGCTATGGAAATGGAAAACCTATCACCGAACGGAAATCAAGATGCACCTAACGTTTACTAGCGATTTAGAATGCTCAATTAGCGAGCGCACCATCTCTGGCAAAATTGTGCCGTTTGATGGCGAGATTGGGCAGACATCTGCTGGCAAAGTTGTATTTGAAAAAGGATCAATTGAGATTCCAGACAGCCCTAAGCCAAAGCTTTTGCTTGAGCATGATGCAAAAAAGCCAATTGGTCGCATGGTGTCTTACAGAGAAGATGAAGATGGCATGTATGCCACATTTAAAATAAGCAACACGACACGCGGAACAGATGCACTAATTGAAGCATCTGAGCAACTTCGCAGCGGTTTATCAGTTGGCGTTGAAGTCATTGATGGCAAGCGCGAGAATGGCGTTTATCGTGTGCTAAAAAGCAAAATGGAAGAAACAAGTCTTGTTCAAGCTGCTGCGTTTAAGAGCGCGGAAGTTTTGAGCGTTGCTGCATCTGAAGATGATGCTGCAAAAGAAATAACAACCCAAAACGAAAGCGAGGCCGTTGTGGAAGACACAACAAACGCCGTAGCCGTTGCGCCTGAGGTTGAAGCCCCTGCGGTGGAAGCTTCGCGCCCAACAGTTACAGCACCAATTTATGCCAAGCCACGTTTAGAGTTCACTAAGGCTAAATACCTAGAGAACACACTACGTGCAAAGTTCCTTGGCGATGAAGATGCAGCGATGTATGTTCGCGCTGCCGATAACGAAACAACAACTGCTCCTGGCATGATTCCAACCCGTCAGCTAACAGAAATTGTTAACCCCCTATCTAACGCAGATCGCGGTGTAATTGATGCAATCTCACGCGGCACTCTACCTGATGCAGGTATGTCTTTTGAGATTCCAAAAATTACAGCAGTTCCAACTGTTGACCAAATCAATGAAAATTCGCCTGTTACTGATACTCAACTAACTGCTTCTTATATCACAGTAAGCGTAAAGCCATTCAAAGGCCGTTCTATTACAACTGTTGAACTTATTGAGCGCAGCAGCCCTACTTTCTTTGATGAGCTTGTACGTCAAATGGAGTTTGCTTACGCAAAAGATACAGATTCATTTGTTGCTACTGCAATTCAAGGCGCAGGTACTTTAAACGCAACTGCAAAAGCAAACAGCGCAACAGGTCTTCTAGAATATATTGCTAGTGGAGCTGCCGCCGTTTACACAGCATCACTTGGTTTTGCACGTAACCTTCTTGTTACGCCTGATCAATGGGCAAACATCATGAGCTACAACGATTCAGGCCGACCAATTTACAATGCAGCAAACCCACAAAATGCAGGTGGAGCTGTATCACCACAAAGCTTACGTGGAACTGTTGCAGGTCTAGATCTGTACGTTTCACGCAACTTCACAGGTTCAGGTAATGATGGAACTGCTGATTACTCAATGGCAGTAATTAACCCTGAATCATACACATGGTATGAATCACCACGCTTCCAGCTACGCACAAATGTGAATAGCGATGGAACTGTTGACCTTGGCTACTATGGTTTTGGCGCACTTGCCACCAAAGTTGCCGCTGGTGCAAACTGGTTCAACAAGACCTGATCTAACTAATTAGATCGTAGAGTTACCCCGGCGCACAGCCCTTGCGCCGGGGCTAACATTAGAAAGGAAAGACAATGCCTGCAACATACGTAACTGAAGCGGAACTGCGCTCTGCGCTTGGCATTGGTGCTTTATACAGTTCAGCAGTAGTGGAAGAATGCTGCCAAGCTGCTGAAAACATTGTTAAAAGCAAATTGTGGTTTAACAATGCTTCAGTAATTGCAACAGAATTAACTGACAATGAAGCTACTCTGTACACAAACGTGCCGCATCAATTTAGTGTTGGGCAAACAGTTACTATTACTCATTGCGGTTCTACATTTAATGGTTCAGAAACTATAACTGATACAACGCTATACACAATTACTTACGCGCAAGTGGCAGCAGATCAAATTAAGTTTGAATTACAACCTTTTGGCACAATTCAAGGGGCAGTTACATATCATAATTATGCTACATTACCTGAAGTTAATTTAGCATCACTAATGGTCGCTGTTGACATTTGGCAGGCTCGCCAAGCTTCTAACGCTGGCGGCATCTCACCAGACTTTCAACCTTCGCCGTATCGCATGGGCAACACTTTGATGGCACGTGTTCGCGGTTTAATTGCGGATCACTTAGCACCGGGCGGTCAAGTAGGATAATGTCAGCAATCTCTACCCTACGAGGAACAATCGCGGCTGCGCTAACTGATGACACGGCGTGGCAGGTGTTTTCCTTCCCACCTGCCACACCGCTTGCTAATAGCGTTGTGGTGCAACCTGATGATCCTTATATTGAGCCAAGCAACGACCATTACAAAACAGTTAAGCCTAAGGTTAATTTTAAGCTTATAGTGTTAACCCCTATGTTTGATAACCAAGGCAACCTAATTAACATTGAAGATTATTACCTGAATATAGTAAACAAGCTGGAAGCATCATCAATTGCATACTCAATTGGAACTTTCAGCGCCCCGGCGGTCTTAACCGGAACAGCAGGCGATCTGCTATCCGGTGAAGTATCAATCAGCGTTCTATCCGATTGGAGCTAAAACATGGCTGATGTAGACAAAGAACGCGAGGCTTTCCTTGCCAAAATTGGCCAGGTTGAGCTAAGCGAAAAAGCACCAAAACCAACAACTAAGAAAGACGAGGAATAAGCTAACATGGCTGTATTTTTGAATAATACTGTTGGTCTAAAGATTAACGCGATTGATCTTAGCGACCACGTAACTTCAGTAACTCTTAACTACGCTGCTGACGAATTAGAAGTAACAGCGATGGGAGATTCTGCACACAAGTTTGTTAAAGGCTTGGAATCAGGGACTCTTACTGTATCCTTGCTAAACGACACAGCAACATCAAACGTATTGCAGACACTTAACGCTGCATTTGGCACAACTGTGGCTGTGAAGATGGTGCAGGCTAAAGTGCCAGCAGTATCTGCAACCAACCCGTTGTATACATTTGATATTCTTGTAAACAACCTAACACCTATTAATGGCGCGGTTGGCGATATTGGAAGTCAAGAACTATCCTTTACGCTAAACTCGGCTGTAACAGTAGCAACCACAGGCACGTTCTAATTTAACAAAGGGGCAAAAATGGCAAGAATAATAGTAACAAGGGCTGATGGAACTAAGAGCACACACTCAATTAGTCCATCTGTTGAATATGCTTTTGAGCAGCAATTTCGTAAAGGCTTTCACAAAGCCTTTCGCGAGGATGAAAAGCAAGAACATATCTATTGGCTTGCATGGGAATGTCTACGCCGCGCAGATGCGCCTGACGTCAAACCTTTTGGCGCAGCGTTTCTTGATACTTTAGCTGCGGTAGATGTGGTGGCAGACGATTCCCCAAATGGCTAACGCGCGATTCCTTTACTTATAGAATAGCCCAGCTATCTATACACACGGGAATTGCGCCTAGCGAGTTTATTAATATGGACACAGATTTGCTAAAGGCTTTTTATGAAGTGTTAAAGCAGCAGGCAAGAGAGCGAGAAAATGCCAATCGTGGTAGAAGGAATCGTAGGGCTTAGAAAAGCTTTGCGTAATTACGATACTAACCTGCTTAAAGAGTTTGACACTAAAGTTAGGGCAGAACTGAAGCCAATTGTCAATGATGCTAAAAGCAAAGTGCCTAATACTGCACCAGGCAATTTATATAACTGGACAGACACAGGCAGAGAACGTAAAAGCCGAACAGGCCGAGCACGGGCGTTTCCAAGTTACAACGCTAGTTTAATTAAAAAAGGTTTAACCTATTCACTAGCCAAAAACAGGCAAGATAAAACTGGTTTTGTTTCTATGTTCACTTTGTTTAATAGATCAGCAGCAGGCGCGATAATTGAAACTGCTGGTAGGGCAAACCCATTCGGATCATCACGTAGCGAATCAAATAACCCAAACGCTGGTCGCACGTTTATTGGTGCTATGAATGATATTGGTGGCTTAAAAGATTACAAAGGGCAAGGACAAAAAACCACAGGCCGTTTATTGTTTGCAGCTTATTGGCGCAACCGAGGTAAAGCCTTAGATGCCATCATGAAAGCAATTGACGTTGCAAATGTGCAAGTAGGCCGCGAAGTTGACAAGAGTAAGAAATTGGTGGCGTAATGGCTTCTTCAGATATCCTAATTAATATAATTGGACAATTCCAAAAAAAGGGATTTACCGAGGCAGATAAAGCGTTTGGCAAATTAGAGAAAAGCGCAAAATCATTAGGTCGCGTAATAGGCGTATCTTTAAGCGCTGCTGCCATAACTGCTTACAGTAAGAAAGCCATATCTGCTGCTAATGCAGACATTAAATCACAAAGACTTTTAGCTGTATCTCTCAACAACGTTGGCTTGGCTTACGCTAAGGTAGACGTTGAACAATTTATACAAAGATTACAAGAACAAACAGGCATTTTAGATGATGAGCTTAGACCTGCATTTGCTCAACTAGCACAAGTAACAGGATCAGTTCGCCGTTCACAGGAGTTGTTAGGTCTTGCCTTTGACGTGTCTGCTGGCTCAGGCAAAGATATCAATTCAGTTGTTGACATTTTAACTAAAGCATTTTTGGGCAATACTAAAGGCTTGAAGTCTTTGAACTTAGCTTATACCGATA
>OFRA01000257.1_pt1 | contig 13897 bp, 21 predicted proteins | sample 1543001 | NCBI WGS metagenome assembly OFRA01 (sample SAMN07774221, study PRJEB24372) | wastewater metagenome | isolation source: Lake Maggiore Verbania | place: Italy: Verbania | collected 2015-12 | reverse complement strand
AGAATTATCAAATGATTCAAAAAAACTATTATCTTCATTTAAGAAAGTTCTATCTTCTCTATAAAAATAGAATTTTGTATTAAGCTTTTTATGATAATAAATTTGCTTATTATCAGAATCAAAGGATGATTGGTCAAATTTAGATTCGTAAATTAAATTTTCTTTACCAAATAAACCTAAAAATATTGGTATTTGGTTTGAATATCCAATAAAAACGCAGATATTCATTATTCAGTTTCTTCGGAAATGATTGTACCATATTGTTTAGCTGCTTTTGGATTTCTTTCCATAAATAGTTCATACGCAATTTGGTATCTATTCAACTGCACCTGGCAGGGGAAGTTTTCAGCATGCAATGAATCAACTACATTTTGTAATGAATCGATTAACTTTCCTTTTTGGATATCACCGCCGGTATATACTTCTATTTTTGGTTCACTACGCAATTTTGCTAATTCCTTTTGTTGAAAATAACAAATTAGTAATACGGCTACAGCGCCTGTACCTACGATTGCTTTCTGATACTTTGCAATAAATTCTTTCATAACTTTTTGTTTTATATAAATATTAAAAATTTCCTTCGGAATGTATGTTGTTATCATCCCATGCATCTCTGCCTGCGGTTTTGGTTACACACTCATCATCCCCCCAATCTAAAAAATCTTCACCCTTATAATCAGGGTGATTTTCTTTCATATAATCAATACCTTTTACCCACGACCATGAAAGTAAAGCAGTGGCGGCAACAATAAACAAAACAACAACAAACATAAAATATATAATAAAGGGTTAGTAATCAATCCCACCACGATCTCATATCAGTACCATCGTATTTTTTTCCGTACTTTTTTGAGTATCTGGTTCCTTTAAAGATTTCCCAAAGTTCTTTCCATTCAGCATCTTCTATTTGCTTTGCTCTTTGAAATACTTTGCGATTATGTTCTTTTTCTTCAGGTGTATCTTTATCTAATAAACGATAATTTCCACCATCAACTTCTTCAAATTTCCAATCGTGCATTACCAATTCACCTAATTCCATTTCTGCTTTAGCAATATAGTTATCTTCTTTGTTATTTTGAAGTAACTCCAATGCTCTTCGCATTGCTTTCACTTTTGGTTCTCTAGTCTCACTAACTTCCATACCTTTGGTACTCATACCGGATTCCATAATAGTTAAAGACCTTTCTAACATATTAAGGGTAAATCGGTAATCCCACCAATGATGTGACCAAAGTTGTTTTCTAAATTTCCAAATGTTTGTAAAAAAGTGTGGAATGTCATAACGAAATAAGGAATAAAATCTATAAACCTTACTTTCATGCCAAGCTAACCTTTTTAGTGATTTTGTGAAGCTATCTGTAAATTGGACATCCATAACTATTTGTTTTTATTGTTTTTCTTAAATAAATCTGATAATTTTTTTGTAGGTCTTTTTGTAATCAATTTACCATCTTCTGTTTCTTGCATCAATGGTGCTCTCCATATTTCAAATGCTATCCAAAGTCCGGTCACAATCATAGTGATTGCAATATATTTTATCATATTAGTTTGATTTTTTCATTATATTATATCTGCGATATCGTTCTTCTTCTGAAGAAATTTGCTCCGGTGCGTATGTATGTTCGATATTAACTTTCATACAAGTTTCCGGTAATTTATGATTTCGGAAATAGTTGTTTATATATCCAATTATATTAGCCGCACCAATTGGATTAGCAGAGTGTACATAGATGGTTGGTAACGGAATGCTTCTTGTCATTGCTTCGGCGACCAAATATCTTGCACAATCCATACCAGTTTTTTCAGATATACGATTGTAATCTAATTCATAGTTAGGTTTAACATTGGTATAATATTCAATCATTGCACCTTCACCCAAATCGTGGTCTAAACTAATTACTTCATAGTTTTCTAAACCATTTAGTCTAATGTGTGCTACAAATTCATCATAGTTTCTAACCACTTGCCAATGTTCGCTATTTGGTATTCTAACATCATCCAAATATAACCACACTTTATCTTTCTTTATCATTTTAAATTTTTTATATGTTCTATCACGAATTCGGCAACTCTTTTTTGTCCTTCCAAAGATGCATGGTCTTCTCTATAATTGTATTTATAATTTCCGTTAAATGCCTTTGCTTTATGGCAAACTAATAATTTTTCTTTTTCAAGCATATCAAAAACGCCAGAATAAGGTCTAACATTTACTATACATTTTTTAAATAAATCATTTAATTCATCATCAAGTAAAGTATCATATGTATATGCTGCCCATGGAACTAAAACTATTTCAATTTCAGGATATATTTTTGTAAATTTTACCAATTTTTTAAAAGATTCTTCCATATAAATTCCTAAATCATAGTTTTGAACCCATTTTATAGCTTCTCTAACTACACTATCATCTGGGTTTTTTGAATTTATATAGTTTTGTATTTCAATTGGTGTTGATGGTAGTTTATCACCACCAGGCATACCATGATAATTTACATCCCACCAACGAACATATCCTATTTCGAGTACTATGTATTTTGTTTTTTCTAAAATATCGGTTAATTGTTCATGTTTTGCTAAAAGGTGCCACATTGATTCCGAACCATTTCCACCCAATCGAACACCATTTTCTCTATCATGTACGTTATACTCTTTATAACCCAAAGCATCCGATACTAATTTTGGCCATCTGTTTGGTCTCCAATATTGTTGATTTCTCTCATATCTTTCTCCGTGAAATGGTAATGTTACTCCTTTTCTCAAAAAGTTTTCATCATTTAGTTCAGGATCGAGTTCCCACTCTAACCCTAAACCAAATGTGTTTGATTGTCCGGAGAAAATAATTGTGTCTCTCATTTATACAAAGTTTAATTGTCTTGTTGAAAAATTATAATCAAATGTTATAGGTTCGTTATAAACTTCATATCTTAAATTACAACTACATCCATTAAAGGTGTATATATCACCCCATTCATTTTTATAAGGAATCGTTCCCCACCCATATCCTTCGTGTATGTGACCGGCAAAGTGTAAGTGAGGTTTAACTTCGTGCAATCTGTGATATAAATCCGCACATCCTACATTTTGATTAGTGTTAGATGCTCTATCATTATAACCATAAATCGGACTATGTGTAATAACAATATCCGTATCCATTGGTATATGATTCCATACTTCGTTTATTTCACTACCTCTATCTTTATTGAATGCCCAACCATATCCAAATGTAGGACTAATCGGTGAACCCCATATTTTTACTTGGTCAATTTCTATAAAATTGTTTTCTAAATAAAATACATTTGGGTTAAGTTCTATATCCAATAAGTTTTGTAACCAATCAGGTTTACCATTTGCAACTTCATCAGTCCAACTTGCACCATCAAAGTATGCAGCTTTATCTCTATATAATATCTCTCTATCAAATGTTAAGTCGTGATTACCTGCTATGAATATCTTATGAGTATAATTGTCTATACCATTAAACCATTTGATAAATCTTTCAACTTCACTCTTTCTGCCAATAGATGTAACATCCCCACTATGAATAAGTAAATCACCGCCCGGCAACTTACCATTAAGTTGGTTATGCTTATTATGCGTATCGCTAATGTGTGTTATTCTCATTTTCATTTTCGTATTCTTTACTTCCTACATACTGATATGCATCTAATACTTGTCCTAATGCATATTCAATTCTAAATTTAATTTCTTTATCTTTTTGGGATAAAGGATGCTCTACACAATGGTCATTCAATGTACATGCTATTACATGCAATCTATCCATTAATTCTAAATAGTGTCCTGCGTTTATTTCTATCTTTTCCATAATCAAATATAAATAAAAAACCCCAAATTACCAAATGTATTTGGGGATTATTATACGTGCGGAAGCTCAGGGATTCGAACCCCAGATACCCTTTCAAGTATGACAGTTTTCAAGACTGTTCCATTCAACCGCTCTGGCAAGCTTCCTATTATTAATAGATATGAGTTTCTTCATTTCTGAAATCACTCGTATCTAATTCAAATTTACTTTGTCTTATTCTAGCTTCCTCAGCTTTTTTGACCATTCTAATCCAAGTAATAGATATATCAACAGGGGCTAATACCCATGCCATAACCATTACCATAATAGCATCCAATTCAGGCGATGCATATTCTATTCCTCTTGTTTTATATTTGACATTCAACTGATAAAAACAGTAAATGAGACAAATAACATAATAACCAAATAACCAATTCATAACTTTCTAATTTTAATAAATATACGAAAGTTATTTCAAACTTCCAAATTTAATTGTTACTCGGGCTGGATTCGAACCAGAACTAATTGCACCAAAAACAATTGTGCTACCGTTACACCACCGAGCAATTTGAGCAGATGATAGGAATCGAACCTACGTCTCCAACTTGGAAGGATGGAGTAATAACCATTATACGACATCTGCTAATGGAGCGGAAGACCAGGCTCGAACTGGCCACCCCGACCTTGGCAAGGTCGTGCTCTACCAAATGAGCTACTTCCGCGAGTGGACCCACTTGGAATCGAACCAAGCACCTAATGATTATGAGTCATTTGCTCTAACCGAATGAGCTATAGGTCCAAAATCATTTATATTAACGATATTTGAAATTATCGTTTATTTAAATGATAAATAAGTAAGCAGGTGTGGAGTCACCTACCTACTATTAGTGAATGAGAAACATCTATTTCTCTTTGTGGCTGTATCACTAAAGCCCATAAGGTTTGATTAAAGTGGTCTCCGTTTCTCCTAGCTGGCCCAATTTCAGGGACTCGAACCCAACGTGCGTGTGACCTAATCCAGCTCACCTCTCTTACGAAAGGACTTTAATCAAATAAGGTGCCGGTGGTGAGATTGATTACTCACACGGTGTCCTTTTCGGTTACACCACCACTCCGGATTAGGTACGTCTCAAGGTTGTACACACCTCTTTCCGCCACACCGGCATAAAGTGGAGAATGAGGGAGTCGAACCCACGACCTTCTGAATGCAAATCAGACGCTCTAGCCAACTGAGCTAATTCCCCATTATATTATCGTTCTATTGACTTATTTTATTTGTTTAATGATTCGTAAATTTTATCTTTTTTAGAAAACTTTGATTCAAGTTTATCCAATCTTGAATCTATTGTTCGATAAATATCGTTTACGATTGTATCGCGTTCTCTGTTTTGATTATCGACTTCTTGTCCAATAACTCTGTGCAAGTCATCGATACTTAATTGTAAATTGTTAATTTCTTTGTTAGTTTTATTCACCTTAACAAAGGCCATTACAGCAACTACCGCAACTGCGATAACCACCACAATGGACATTCCTAGAATAAATGATAGTATATCCATAATTTTTTTCTCCTTATATGTCAAAGAACGATAATATGTGCCCCAGGCCGGGATCGAACCGGCACTCACATTTACGGTGAACAAGATTTTAAGTCTTGCGCGTCTACCAATTTCGCCACCAGGGCATATCCTTAAAGAACTAAATTAAATATAGAAATATTTTTCAACATTTCCAAATTTATGTCGGGGAAGCAGGATTCGAACCTACGACCTCTTGGTCCCAAACCAAGCATACTACCGGACTGTACTATTCCCCGATTGGTAGTCCCGCGTGGAATCGAACCACGAATAACTGCTTAGAAGGCAGTAGTTATATCCATTTAACTACAGGACCAAAAATATGAGAAGGTGTATCACGTCTGATAAACCAATGTACCTACGCGGCTACCTACGGAATATGCGCACTGACCGTAGAATCACCTTCGATTACTTCCCATATTATTAAACATAATCACTTCACATCTTCAAGTGCTAGTGGTTGCCGAGCTAATTGCATATACAACCAAATTATGTTTGCGGACCGGACGAGACTCGAACTCGCGACCTCTGCCGTGACAGGGCAGCATTCTAACCAACTGAACTACCGGTCCATTTTGAGCCCAAAGTCAGATTCGAACTGACGACCGCCTGATTACAAATCAGGAGCTCTGGCCAACTGAGCTATTCGGGCATTTAGGAAAGTAGAAGATGGGTGCGTGGACATCTACTTTTACGATTGGCATTACTTCGGTTCCTACACCTCCTCGCTCATATTCCAACTTTTTAAGAAGGTATAAGGCTTCCCAATCAACCTTGTACTCGGTACGGGAGTCGAACCCGTATTTCATCCGTGAAAGGGACGCGTCCTAACCATTAGACGAACTGAGCGAATATGTAACTAATATATACAAAATTTGTTACATTTCCAATTATATTTTTACCAAATGGTCTGCCGCATAAGTTGCGATTGGACCAAGTGTTTTGTATCGAACTTTATAACCCATACCTTCTACCATACCAACTGCTTGTCGAAGGACTTCATTTGATTTGTATTTAGGGTCTGGATTAATATCTATATCAATCCATTTCACTTTTGGTAAACCTTCTTTTTTCATATGTTCTGCTGCTTCTACTGCATACCATACTTCATTTAACAATCTTATATTTCTAGTTGGTTCTCTTTGAGTTTTCCACCGATTGTATAAGACATGTGCACCTTTACCTTTATCATACAACGCTACTACAATTGCGTATATCGTTTTATCTGAAAAGTTTTGTGAATCGCATCCAATAAGTATCTCTACGTTATCTTTTGTTTTTATGTATTCTTTTACATAACTAATCAAATCAACTTTTACTCCATCATATAGCCGTTTGTATTCCATTTGTTTTATTTTAAATATTCATAATTTTGTTTTTGTACCCCATAAGAGACTCGAACTCTTAACCCTTTCGGACTGGTGTCTAAAACCAGCGTGTCTACCAATTTCACCAACGGGGTATTTTGCGGAAAGAGTGAGATTCGAACTCACGGACCTTTTGAATCGGCAGTTTAGTAAACTGCTGGTTTAAACCACTCACCCATCTTTCCTTTGGTGTGACCGGAGAGAATCGAACTCTCACATAAAGTGCCACAAACTTTCGCCCTACCATTAGGCTACGGCCACCATGTTGAGGCGAGTACAAGATTCGAACTTGTGTAAAAGGTTTTGCAGACCTCCGTATGACCACTCTACCAACTCGCCTTTATTTATTAAAGTTACTAAACTTCAATCCCCACATCAAAGAAATCATACCCATTTCTCTTTCTGCCCAATTTCTGTTATACTTAAATCTCCTTTTCATTTCCGAAATACCCCACTCTTTCCACTCATCGTTTTGTTCTACGGTCATTGTCCATTGAGTATACCAATCATCTTTTCGGTCTTTAATGTCGTTGAATTTAACAGAATGTCCTGCAATCTCAAACATCTTATTAATTACATCTTCAACAAACATTTGTCTTTTTTGTTGCATTGATAATCTGGTTTTCATCTTTCTAATTTTTTAATACATTCATCTATCTTATCTCTCAATCTTCCACCGAATCCGAAATCACCATCCACCTGAACGTGTCTCCACATTGGTTGACGTGGTTTCATCCATTTGTATTGTGTATCTAATTTCATATCATCAATTGAAATCCAATTCGATACTTTGTTATCTCTAACCCACTTACAAATTTCAGCTGCTCTTTCCCATTCAGCGCCTGGTCTACTCATTTTCATCCATAGATCCTGATGTGTAGTTATGTCAACAATTGGTGCGGTAATTCCATAGTATTGAAATATGCGTTTCAACTGAATAAAACTAAAATGCTTTCTCCAATCAGAACTCACCACCAAACTTGCATTTGTTTCATTACAAATCTTTTCCAAAGCCTGACAATCTTCTTGAACCCACGGATACGGTATTGTGAAAGTTTTGTTAGTCTCATTAAGAGTAACTCTACCATCACCCCACGTTCCCCATGCCAAAGGCCCATCGACATCTATAAAAATAATCTTACGTCTCATAATTAAAATTTTTGTATAACCACCATAGCATCGGTTACATCTTCAGGTCTTAAATAACCAACCACATCACCATTCGCTACAGGGTTATCATAATGAATATGTCCATCTTTAAATACGGCCAATTCATACAATCCCGTATCACCACCATAGGTATATGGACTTTTCACTACACTCACCCCAAATCCGTTTTCAAAATCCATACGAGCCTGTACACCATCCGTATGACCCATATTAGGATGTGTTTCAAATACTAAATCTTTAAAAGTTTTCATATTATTTGTTTTGGTAGCTTCAGTAGGATTCGAACCCACAATCTAACGTCCGTAGCGTTATGTGATAATCCATTTCACTATGAAGCCATTGTTTGCACGCATGTAAGGACTCGAACCTTCATCTTCGCTTTTGGAGAGCGACATTCTACCAATTGAACTACACACGCATTTTGTTGGAATGACGGGATTCGAACCTGTGACCCTTCGCGTATCAGACGAATGCTCTAACCAACTGAGCTACATTCCAATTTGCGCTTCTTCAAAGATTCGAACTTTGGACCTAATGATTAACAGTCATTCGCTCTAACCGACTGAGCTAAAGAAGCATAAACAAAAAACCCCAACTTTGTTCAAGTCAGGGTTTTCGTAAATATTTTTTAATCTATACTTTATATACTATGATATACCCTAACTTTTAAACATAATAATCTCTGCCCACACTCTTTGTGTAGGTAAACAATTATTTGTATGTAAGTTTAAGGTTTTCATCCTATATAAGTATTGTTTTTTAATATTATTTTAATTTAACTTCAAAATACGCCAACCAAGTCATGCTCTGGTTAATACTAGCCTCGTCAAATTAGCCATTTGTTAATTGGAGCGGGGCCATGGAATTAAACCACATCCTGCGGCCTGGAAGACCGCTGTGCTATCGTTACACTAACTCCGCTTATAAAAGAGTGAGATTACCTCTTTGGGAGTACCGACTTTAGAAAGATTATTTGTTTCCTTTCTTATCCACTATCTTTTGAATAGTATCGATACAATGTCGGTTAGTAATGCTAACCACTCATCGAGTTACTGACTACTCTGTAAATACTCCATTTCTTCTACCCTGCCGAGCAGACTCACACTTGCGGTGTTAGAAACTTTTCGTTACAATCACAGACCACTTGCGGTGGTATCGTGGCATTGGACAACCCAATACTATGTAGACATCTTTCGTCCGTAACTGGCGGGCACTTATGCTTATTTTTAATTAATAGTTTTTACACCAAAGTAAAAATGAGTTTGGTTTGTAGAATGTTCAAGTAGCGGCCTGCCAACCAGCTCCCCCATCTTTTGGACGAGAGAATACTAAACTACTCAATGTACTATCGTCAGTACCATTTTTTAAGTCCACTTCATTAATAGGGATTGGTGTCCCACATTAAAGGTTAATAACAGCACCACCTGTACATCAACTTACCTTACGTCCTTTCGGATAGTTTGGTTTTAAGCCTACTCTAAAATTGAATATCGCAATTGTATATGATGATTAGTCACATAGTTTTCACATATATTCTATGGGTTATTCTTATTGTTCTTCCGAACTCAACCGAAGATTCTACATATCCCCAGTCACTCAAACTCTTCCGATATAGTGTTACCCTTTCGTACAAAGCTCAAATGATACCCCACTTGCCTACTCAAGCACCATTTCTGATGCCGCAAGTGTACTAAACCAAGCACACTCACTTTATCCTACTTTCGTAGTTTATTTATACCCACCATAGGCGGCGGTCGTGTACTATGTAGAACGAGTCTACTATGTACAATTTACAGTCTTTTAAAGAACTTATTGGGGAATCTTTACAACCTACATAGTGTAGGAATCTTTACAACCCCAATGTTTTATAAATATACGATAATTTTTTTTAACTACCAAATATTTTTTAAAACTTTTTTTCAATCCGATTGCCCGAGTATCTTTCATCACCTATAAGGTCTTACATCCTTTGATAAATGTAATATACGAAAGATTTTTTAAACGGCCAAATCTTTTTGAAAAATTTATTAGAATATCCGGCTTTGTATGTATTCACACATTCGGTTTTATTAATGTTGGCTTCAACTCTAATAAATTAAAGATACGATAATTTTTTGGAACTACCAAATCTTTTTTGTTGCGGGGGAAGGATTCGAACCAACGACCTATAGGTTATGAGCCTACCGAGCTACCACTGCTCTACCCCACAATATATAAAGAACTATTTTTTCCTTTCTTTCATAAAGATACGAAAACTTTTCCAAATTACCAAATATTTTTTTAACTCATTGGAAATCAATAAGTTACATATTGTGGTTTTTTATATATCACCAAAACCTATGATATTTGTGGTTATCACAGGTTTCAACGATATTGGTGGAGATGACCGGACTCGAACCGGTGTCTTACCAAGTAATCATAATACCAACGTCTCACAAGTTTATCTAATTTTTCTAAATCAGTAAAATATGAAATTTGATGTATGTGGGAAACAAACTTCTAAACAACCTGGTCTCGAAATTATTTTAAACGAGCTTCGACCTGTGACCCGTATTGTACATTCTTTTTAAATCCCACGATGTATGCGGGAGGGATTAGGCTGCTACAGCGTAATCCATACCTACGAATGCCATAAGGTCATTGTAAGTCATAGTTGACTTTTCGTCATTTATTGTTTCGATACGATATTAAGAGATAGTATCATTTCTCTACTTGTGGTACTACCATTCGCATGGCAATCAATTCCAAGCATCCCCATATTTTAAAGAACTATTTTATATTTTGTATAAACGAAACAAACTCTTTTAGTTTTTCTACATTTATACTTTTTCTAAACTTCGGTTTCCAAATTGGTTTCTTCGGACTTCTTTTACCATCCAAAAGATAAAACACTTTATCAATGTTTCCTTCATCCATATAATAATTATACGCTTCACTACCAACCGCATCTTCTAATGCCAAAATAAATGTTTTAGGTTTTTCCTTTACTCCGTTTTTAATCCTTCCAAAGTCGGAACTTGCTCTTTCCATAAAACATCTATCCAAATACGCCTTACATTCACACAACCCAACTAATTTTTTAGTATATAAATGTCTATCTACCTGAAATTTAAGTACATAACCATTTTTTGATGTGGAATTTACAAAGTCATTTTTCTTCGATTTTCCACCCTTTTCGGTTTCCCATATTAAGTCAAGTAACAATTCTACCGAGTCTTTCATAGTAGAACGCACCATTCCCATTTTACCTTTTTTACCCCATTGGGTTGCTTCATTGAGTTTTTGTTCATAAAAATCAATGTAGGTTTGAATATTATTGTTTGACATATCCAAATATACGAAAAATTTTTGAGACCGCCAAAAAAAACCCAACATTTTTTGTAAAACATTGGGTTTCAATTAGTTATATATTAAGTTTTTTCTTAATTACTCACCCGATAATGGTACTAAAATGTATTTTGCTAAATCACTATTTTCGTTTTCTACTTCAAAAGTCTCTTGATTTGTAGATAACCAAGCCTGCGCCTGCTCTTCTGTCAATGATTCACATCCTTCAACAGGCGTTTCATTACCACTTAATGTTATTTTGTATAATATTTCTGCCATGGTTTTTAATTTTTAACTGTTCAGGTATAAATATATAAATTAAATTAAAACAAAAATTATTCAGGTTTCCAATCCGACCAATCCGGATATAAAGGATGTAAATGTGAAGGTCTACCATCTTCTAATTTTGGATTTATAGAATGCGGTATATCCAAATGGTGTGTTATAGGCCATCCAAAATATTGTCCACTTTTTCTTTCCCAAAAATCTTCATCAGGGCAATTAAATATCCAATATTCCGTTATTTCATTTTCCTTTACCCAATGTATTTCATATCCATTTCCTTTTGCAAGATGCATAGGATATTCACCATTTAGTATTCTTTCTCTATAATCTGGTCTGTAATATTGAATTACATCCATATAATATTTTTTTGTTAAATTACCCATTATAATCCCAATTATCTGAATCTGGTTCCCAACTCTGTTTGGGTTCCGCTCTCCATATTCTAGTAGAGTAACGAAAATACGGTCTTTCTTCTAAATTATTTTTTCGACTTGATTGAACCCATCTAACTCTATTGTTTGGTTGAGCACAGAATTGGCCGTTTTCCAATTTACAAATGTTATACGATTTATGTTCAGCCGGATTGTTAGACCACCAAGAATCCACTTCATTTGATTCGGAGTGACAGGTATCAATTGTGAAAAGATATTCACCTTCTATTTGAGTACCATCCTTCAGGCCTACAATCGTTTTACACCCCTCTAATACCCTTTTTTGGATAACCGAAATATTATATGATAAACAATCCCATAGTTGTAAGAAATCCAAAGGAAGCCCCTTATCTTTTGCTTCTACGGGTCTCCAACGAAATGCATGTATTGGTAACTTATCATACACTGCCCCAAAACGGTCTATGTAGGTCTCAAATAGTAGAGCACGATTAGGAACAGATTTCACTGTCACCCAATGTCCTCTTTCCCATTCACCTTCACCCATTACTTTGCCCGTATCATCCCTTTGCCAATCGTATAGGAAACGCTTATCAATGAGCACTTCTATCGGTGGTATGTTTGCAATTAGGTAGCTCATACTATCAAAAAATTTTGGTCAAAACGACACTTCCCCCGGCCCCCCACTACTTTTTGTGTTCGGATGGTTCACAAATTTTTTCCAATTGTTCCCACTTAAATTTAGGTTTCTCATTTAAGAATACAAAACATTTCCATTTACCTGATTTTTCAAAGTAAATGTGTTTTTCTAAATAAGATGGAATTGCTGCGTTTGTAGGTACTCTTTTAACTGGGGTATCGAAATGAATTGTTATTAATACTGTCAAATTTTCTACATCATCCCATTTACGGATTTGTTCTTCCAACATTCTCCACTCACCTCTATTAAGATACTTATCCTGCATTATACAATTTAAGTAAGAGAATGTTTGTTTTAAGTTTATCATATTATCAGAAAATGTTGCAGCTGGTGCACCATGTCCTTTATCATATATGTTTGCTTTATAATCTTCACCATCTGATGTTTTGATGTTTGATTCTTTATAAAAATCCATTGCTCCTCTATTCACATTTGTAGGTCGATTTGTTGAACGATACTTAATCCAAAGTGGCTGTTCTAAATCTTGCGAATAAAGAACTTCAAACACATTATTTTTTAGTTTTATATCTTGTCCAAATGTTGTAAAACTAATAACTAATAGTGTAACTAAACTAAATACTTTCTTCATGTGGTTTTAAAATAAATATAAATTATAAAATTAATCTACTACCAATTAGTACATTATGTAAGAACGGTGAACCAGGTGCCGTATTTAAATTTGCTTTGTAATTTATACTAAACCCAAATCTTTTACTTATTTTGTAATCTATTGATGTTCCTAATAGAAATCCTGCGTGTCTGTTTACCATTGTCATTTGAGTTTTTGCATTGTATGATATCGGTGAAACCATCATAAATACTTGTGGTGATAGGGTAAGTTTTTTACTATATGGATATGGTTTCGTCCAAAATCCAACTGCCGATGTTACTAAATTATAATCAAATCCTGTATTTGTTGCGTTTCTTAATATCAAATTAATAGCACCTAAATTATATCCATATGTTCCGAATTTGGGATGAGGTCTAACATATGTGTAAGATAGTAAATTCATAAAGTTACCATCCAAATATGCAACGGTTGTTCCGTATGAATGTATTGCTTTCAAAGAACCTTCTTCAAATTCCATTTTAGTATATCCACCACTCAATGCAAATTGTTTTAGGTTACTCCATATCATTGCATTTGCCGAAAATGTTTCATCACCTGCCATACTTGCTCTACTCCAACCCAAACCAACAATCATATTTAATTTCCTATCAGGATTTTGTGCTGCTGTTAAATCCGAAGCAAACATCATTGGATTTAAGTTTCCACTTTT
>OFRA01000255.1_pt1 | contig 13919 bp, 1 predicted proteins | sample 1543001 | NCBI WGS metagenome assembly OFRA01 (sample SAMN07774221, study PRJEB24372) | wastewater metagenome | isolation source: Lake Maggiore Verbania | place: Italy: Verbania | collected 2015-12 | reverse complement strand
TGGATTAGTTTGCTCTAGTATAGCTGTAGCAATGTGCACCATCTCTTCTGTAAGAGCTATGCCTTCTTTACCTTCAGCAATAGCAATTACACCACGCATTAAATCAGCAATACCATTAATGCCTGTTGTATCTAGTCCTGATTCTTTAGCATAATCAGACATCCCCATCATAGAGACTCCCATCTTTCTAGCAGCGTCCTTTGTTTTTTCTATTAACTCAGGAGATGCCTGAAGAGTTACTACGTCTTTAGGAACATTACCATTATATTTATCCCATAGAAAGAACGCATGTCTAGGATGAGTAGCCACTAATTCTTTCCAGGAATCTAAGTTTTTATTTGGACAAGTTGCCATATTTAACAGAATTTTTCAAGTAGTTCATTTGCTTCCTCGCTATTGTAACCCATAGCTAATAACTGAGCACCAGTAACAGTATCAGTTCTAGTGTTATAAACATTACCATCTCTTAATGGAATTAGTTCATCAGGAGCTTCTGTAGTAGGTTGATCTGAATACTCATCAACATCTTCTTCAGACTCTGAAGGTACAACATTTTGATCAGTTTGCATAGTGGTAAAGAAAGGAATAATTCTTGCATCACTCACTTCATTAGACATATTGATTGGTCCAGAAGCTACATCTCTTATACCTTTCTTAACCTGAATAAATGTGTTTTGGAAACCTGCATCAGGATTTACCTGAGATGCTCTAGCACCAGCATAGAATTCTTTAAGTCTATAGCTATCACCCCATGCATTTATTTGCTTATAGATATACTGATTATTAATAATCAATGGTTGTGTACGCGCATCATCTAAGTAAACCTTTTGGAACAATCCTTTATTCATGTAGTTGTAGTTACCATCTCTAAGATCTTTCTCAACTTCAGCTTTTGTGAAGCCCATGTCTTTCCATGAATAAGCAATCACATCTCTTCTACCTTCTCTAGAGTAAACAGGCATCTTAACAACAGCAGGAACATCACCAGCTTCAATAGCTAAACGTAAAGTCATTGGAATCTTTGTCATGCTTGCATTATATTCTTTCTCCTCTGTACGATAATTCATTGTCCATCTAGCTTGTGCACGAGGAACAATATCATCATCACTCCAGTTATTTCTTTCAAATACAGATAATGTATAGAAGTCTTCTAGATTAGACATCTCCTCAATTTTTGAGAGAGTCATATTATAAAAATCATTAAAGTCTTCGTAAGGTAACAATGATGTAAATGATATAGGAGAGTTAGATAATCCTGATTGTAACATAGACATTCTAACTAAAGAACCATATAAAGGAAGATTGTTTTGTCCCTTTAGATAATTCTTTATCTCTTCAAATCCATAGATCATTTGATTCTGATCATACACTTTGTTATCCTTGTTCTTGATAGAGATATTATTAACACCATCTTCAGTTTCAGAGAACTTGAAATCCATAGCTTTAATAACAGCATTGTTTTCTAATGGATGACCAGGTCCAATGCTTTCAACAAATCTTAAAATTTCAGTGGCCGCATTAGTAACATTATTAATCATCAACTTATCAATCTGACTATTCAAGTTTGTATTAGTTTGTACAGACCAGTCAAATAAATCATTAACCACCTGACGTGCAACTTTAACAAACTCTCTATCAGGAAGATCTATGTAAGGAGTTAATACCTTTTCAACAACACCTCTAATTTTAGATTGGTCTGATAACAATACAGTTGATAATGCATCACGAACATCTAATATCTGCTCATACATTTCTCCAAGGAATGAGTTATTCATTAAATCATCTACAGAAGAGATCACACTATCTTGAGCTTTCTTCAACTGCATTTGTTTCTTGAATACTAAATACGGATCGCTAAAATCAGAAGTATCAAAGTTATATCCTTGTGTTACTAAGAATAACTGTTCAGCCATCTTAGCATACTTTAAGAATTCATCTAACATAAACTGTTGCTTAGCGTTCTCTGACTTAGATAAATTCTTCTTACCAATAGTTTCAAAAAGATCTTTGTTACTAGGAATTGATTTAACTGCACCTAAAGCTACCTTATCTGCTTTGTATAATGCTTTTGCATCTTTAACATAGTTATCAATAAATAACCAAGAGTATCCAGAATTATCAATCATACGTAAATAGTCACGAATGATTGGTTGATTCATAAAATAAGATACACTTGTTATAGGTACACCAAGCTTAACTAAGAACATGTATGTAGAAGTAACGTTTGGTGTAGCACCAAGCTCCATGATCCAAGGACCATTTGAGATATCTACATAACCATCAATGAACTGTCCATTAACGTCAGAAATGAAATCTTTATTGTTAGCATCTTTAATCATTGATAATGTAGGTACCACCTTACCATTACGAACAATTTTGTTATACTTCTCAAATTTAATCTTACCATCTCCAAGCCACTTCTTATCAGAATTATTCTTACTAAGATTACGCATCTTGCTCTCATCAATATAAATAAGCTGACGCTGATTTAATGAATGGTTAGTTTGACTAACTGCAGCAATACCAATAGCTTGTTTACCATTAACAAATGCTTGACGTAAGCGAGTCATGAATGATCTGTTAAGCATGTTACCAACTGCCTTGTAATCAAATACATCTACACCACGTTTCTTAGAAATAATTTTAGATAGGTTTTCTAATTGTGCTGCTGAGTTAGGTTTAACTAACTGACCAAAGTTCTTAGGATGTGTTACTAAGTTCTCAGAAGATTGGATGTATCCATTCTCAAGAGACTTCTTATACATATTGTCTATAAACTTTTGTCTTCTAGTACCAAGCTTTTGTTGTTGTTGAATTAATTTCTCCTCAGCTTGTATAGCTTCTGATTCTGTTACAGTTGGTACTTCACCAATAGTAGCATTAAGAGTGGCATCATAATTAACTTCTTCATCTGAAGAAAGCTTGGCTAATTGCTTTGTAATAAATGCATCTTTTTTAGCATTTAATTGATCAAACACTTTACCGTAATACGCACGAGTTGCTTCTTCAGAACCTTGGTACTCAATTGCTTTAATGTTACCATTGATATCTGTATATACATTCTTAAAGTATAGATTCAATTTATCTATGTCAAAGTCAGATCCTGCTTTCTCTACTAGTTCTGCTGGAACAATAACACCATCACCATATTCTTTTGGTAAGAATTGTTTAATAACAAATGCATCAATAGAGTTTTGCTTTTGTGTAGGGATACGGAAACCAAGACCAGTAAGAACTTTCTTACCTTCTTCAGTGAGAACCTTTTCTCCATTCTCATCAGTTTTATACCACTCATCTAATAACTCCTTGTCTGTCTTCTCTGATTCAAACCATCTAGCAACCATTATCTCACAAACACGTTGGCCGTCTTTGTTTCTATAAAACTTAAGATTATCAGATGCAAATCCTTTCTTACCATTAATGTCTACAATGTTTGTACGAGTTTCTTCTAAGAAGCTTTGAGGTATTTGTACTTTCATACCGCCAGAGATCTTAGGAGAGATTACATTCTTGTCAGCAATAGAATACAAAATGTTTCTGATTTGCTGATATGCAGGAGTTGCCTCAAGCACAGCTTTGCCTGCTAAGAAAGAATCTAATGCTAAAGTGATGTTATCATTCACCTCACGCTTTAACATCTCATCACGAAGAGTTGCCACCACCTTATCAAAGTTTGCAATCTTGAATGTTTTCTTATTAGTAGCTTCATCAATAGATTCAGTGATACCAAATTTCTTAAGAAGTCTCTCAAAACCATTCTGCATTATCTTCTCAAGGAAGTCTTGATTAGTTTTAATTTCTTTATATAAAGGAGATTGTTCTTTCTTCTCATCCTCAGTTAAATTAACCCAAGCCTCATAACGCTTATTGATAGATCCGCCATCTTCCATAAAATCAACAGGAACACCAGCCTCCATAAAGTCCATGGTAATCAGCTTAGTTGTTTGAGATCCACGAGTAATTAATGCTTCGTCTTTAGAAGGAACTTCAGACTGAACACTCATAATAGAAAAAGGTATGTTTATCACACCTTGTAATAAACTATTATCAAGTCGTTCTTCCTCTGTTTCAAATGGCTCATTGTTAAAGTTACCATCCTCATCATATACAGAATTAACCTTCTCTGTCCCAACCTTTCTAGCAGATTCAAAGATTGCATAGTCAATCTTCTCATTCATCATCTTATCATACAACTTTATCATATTGGAAGAAGACTTTGCTTCTAATCCATTATTATTAAGTTCATCTAAGATGCGATAACTGATAGGGAACAATGCAAACTTATCTAATACAATATCATTATAATCTCTACCATTGCCTTTGTTACCAGCTACAATAGGTTTTGATGGAGTGTATGCACTAGTAACTTTAGGATTACCTGCAGCAAGTAATTCTTCTTCGTATGTTGAAAGCTTTATGTCTTTCTTATTCTTCTCGTAAGCTATATCAAATCTGTATTGAGTCTCTTCTCTATCACTCCAATCAGAAGCACGGATTCTAAAATTACGATGGGCAGCAAAAGTAATTAAACCACCACCATCAGTTTCTTTATATCTATCATATCCTTCGCCTTCTAGATATTCATTTAACGCTTTATTACTACCTCTTACATCAGCAAGGGTAATGCTTCTGAAATGATCTTTTACAAAGTCAGTAAATCCTATATCACCTTTTCTATAAGCTCTGTTATATACACGATTGATAGCTTTGTTCATTGATTTAGATCCATGAATTAATGACTGACGTGGAGAGTTAAAGTTCTTAATACGCTTTAGCTCATCTTTGTATTGATATGGATCCGAATACAATAACTTATGAAGCTCAATGTTATTGATAATATAACTAGCATTCACAGCAGTCATCTTAATAGATAACTCTTGCTCAGTTAGATTCTTTTGCTTACTAAAGTTTATGTTCTCTACATTCCATGTACCCTTTGAATTTTGAGTTAGGATACCATTAGCAATCAATACATTGTTAAATGCCGCTGTATTTAAATTAATAAAATTAGTAACAGCATCATCTATAACTTGTTTATTATCAATGTATAAATCTCCAGCAGATTTAGCAATATTCTCTTCACCATATATTAACCTATCATGCTCAGCAGGAGTTAATATATCTTTAAAGAAACGCATGTCTGTTGCTTTTCTACCTTGGGATACGTGACGCTTCTTATCTCTAGCAAGATTAACTTCATCAATAAAATATCCTTTAAATATATTGTGAATTCTTTGATAGCCATTATCTATTAATGTATTTTCATCAATAGCATTTCCCATCTTAAGCATCCACTCTAATGAAGCATCTCCTGGAACTAAGTTAGCATAGTATCCATCCAAGTTCATATTGAACTCTTGAATGATACGATCCTTATAGCTAAGTTTAGATGATTGCTTCTTCTTACCATTTGAAGAGTTTACAGTTCCATCAGCATAAGATGTTTTTAAGAAGTCTTGAATATTACCTTTCTTCTCACCAGTCTTAGGATTAAACATCAAAGATAAAATAACAGAGTTCTTAGCAAATGCATCTGTTGTTAAATACTCATAGTTTGTTCCTTTAAGTTCCTTAATGTTATTGATCTGACTAAGCACATCATGTAAATCAGAAGCAGCGTTGGTTCCTATAAATGTTTGTGTACGTTCACCTTTAACATTAAAGTATGTACTATTGAATTCAGGATTGTCAAGCTTAGCTTTTATCTCACCTAATTGACGTAAACGCTTAGTCATTCCAAGAGTCTTACCTGTGATTGTAGCTACCTTCTTTCCTTCTTTTCCTTTAATACTATCTCTTAATCCACGAACAGCTGCAGTGAATTTCTTCTTCTCATCTGTTGATAGGACATTACTATTAAGTTTATCTACCTCAAAGTCAATCTTTAATGTCTTTAAGAAATCAACCATCTGCTCATTTGTATTCAAAGTAAGACCGTCTACACTAGAAGGTTTACCTATATATCCCATTACTCCTTTATTATAAATGAAGTAAGGATTCTTTGGATCTTTAATAACGTCACGAACATTATTTATAAACTGCTCAGCCTGTTGTTTTGCAGCAGTGGAGAAGTTAGAATCACCAACAACAATATCACCGTTATCAAGAATGAATACGTTCTTAACATCTGGATCTTCTTTCTTAAATGATTTCCATAGTGCAGTGACTAATTGAATGTCATGCATCTCATCTAATTGAGATAGATCAGGAAGTTGTGTATAGTCTTTCTTAGTGATACGTTGGTACACTGTACGATATCTAACGTCGTCTTTAGCTAGCTGTTGAAGCTTAGCCATCATCTCATCAAGATTACGTGCAGTGTGTACACTATTCATGATAGTCATGAACACCTCAATAGTAGGCATTAGTCTAACACCATTGATAGATGAGTATACAGGCACAACTGTTTCTTCTTGTTTACCTGCTTCATTAGTTATTGTTTCAGTTCTAACTAAAGGAACTGTAGACAATAATAACTTGATGGCAGGATTAGCCTTTCTAAACAAATCTATTTTCTCAGCAGATTGATAGTCTGATCTACCAGAGTTATCTTCATCTATTCTTTGTAGGTGATCGTTCTCATCAAACTCTATGTTATAAGACTTTAACTTCTCTGTATGTTTAGCAATAATCTTCTCCCAGTTCTCATCATCCTTTATGCCTTTATACATGGCTTTAGATTTATTGATGATTGGGTCTGCTTCCTCTTGAAGCATCTCACCTGCTATAACTTTATTCTCAGCTTCCTTTCTAGACTTGGCTACAGTTTGAGCCATCTTCTTTCTAAGATCTATATAGTGTTGAGTCTTATCTGTATCGTCTTCTGGAGTGAATAAACTTTTATTGTTCTTAACAATATCATACAAAGTAAGATATGTCATGTGTTGAATCAAGTCATGCTGTTCATCTCCTGTAAAGTTCTCAATACGAAACTCTGCATTAGCACCAGCAACAGCATCTTCTATATCAATCACGCCTTTCTTAGCAAAAGATAATGATGCATGATATGGAGAGTATTGTTTGTAATATCCTGTACCAATCTTTTCAAATAGTTTCTTAGTATTAATCTGTGCTTTAGGACCAACAAAGAACTCCTTGATAAAGTCAACAAGATCAGAAAACAATTGAGCAATGAATGATTTAGCTTGAGGCTTCTCATTCTTCATTACATAATCACGAAACTCTTCGGCTAATTGTTCTTTAACTTCTTGAGGTGTAGCTTTCTTGTATTCAATAGTTCTTCCAGTAGGTCTATCAACAAATGATCCTTCTCTGTTTCTAAACTCGTTAATAACGTTAACTTTCTCTTTGTTAGAAGCAAACATCTTCCATACAGCTTCGAATACCTCATGGTATGCTGTACCAACTTCTGCATTCTCGTATAGATAGATTGCTCCATCTTGTAACATTCCCCACGCTTGTAAACCGTTAGTAGCATTGATGATGTTCTTAACACGGTATACAGGAAGGTTAGGGAAGTTTTGATTTAACCAAGAGTCAAGTTTCTTCCAGTCTTCTCTTACGTAATTACTTTTAGGATCAGAAATAATAGCACGTAACAATGGATCGTCTTCAATAGAGTCCATGTCTATCTGCATATCATCTTCATCCTTGTTAGTTAGAGTTGTCGGATCCTTCATTTCAGTAGCCATCTCATCCATGTCAAATGACATATCATCCATATCTACTGACATCTCATCTCTAACTTGTTTCTTAGCAAACTTTTGAATAGCTCCAGTTTGATTAAGTCTAGCTATAATAGCTTCTTTTATTTTAGCATTAGCTTGCTCATCAGTATATCCTCTAGCTTTTATTAAGTTAGCTTTAAACTCTTTATTAGAATCAGCTTTCTCTTTCTCTCCACTAAAAAGATAAATACCTTTCTTGTTTTCATCATTCATTGTTGCAACTAGCTCATCACCTTTAGCAACAAAATAAATAGTACCAATACCCTCTACTTCTAAATCATTAACTTTACTACCAGTTAAATCAAATTCAAATCCAGGAACACTAGTTTTTACAGCAGGAGCAGTTTGTGCAGCAGGAGCGGCAGCAGCTGGTTCAGATGCTAGTTTACCAGGAGTGATCTTCTTAGTAAACTTAGTCTCAGGTTTACTGATAGGTACAACAAACTTAGCCGCTTCGTCTGTAGTGAAGAAGTATATACTCTGTCTGTTTACACGATCTGTATCTGAAGGAAGTGCAACTATATCAGTAGATAGAGGTAACTCCTCATCTGATCTACCATCACGAGATAATAAATATGATTGGTAGTTATCCCAAGTCTTAGTTTTTAAATCGCCATTGGAATCAACATCTGTTATCTCTGTATATTCTTTAGACCATATCTCATCATTAGAAATCATTGTGTTGTTAACGTTGTTATACAACTTACCAATCTCTTCAATAATTTCTGTTTTTTTATTTTCTAATCCTGTTGGAGTGAATGAATAAGCTTTCTTACCATTAGAGATCATTAACTTACCAGCATCAAACCAGATAGAATTATATCCAGCGTCCTTAGCTTCACCTTCAGAAGTCTTTGGAGTTCCCCAATAAGTTACACTCTTTAACCAGTTGGTTAGTTTAAGTGATTCAGGAGATAGTCCTTTGTCATTCTTTACATTATTAGCAAGCTTGTAAATAACTTTGTAGATGAGTTCAGATTCTCTACCAGTTAACTTTCTATTACGTAAACGAACATAATCATTATTAACCTTTAAGAAAGCTTTAGCTACAGGATTAAGAAACTCTGTTGTATCACCAATCAATGCACCTTCTTGTGTAGGTACAATTATTACTGGTTCTGTAAGTAAATCATCTTCATTAATTAAAGCAGCCTCAGCTACAGAAGTTCTCTTAGTTTTATCTTTATTAATATCTGGTCTACCAAAAGATACACCAATCTCATGAGCACTAATCTCTGTACTCTTTAATGTAGCAGCTCTAAAAGCAGTGTAGTTTTTATTGTATACATCAATTTCTTCTTGAGGAGTACCTTCTCTAAACATACTAGTGTCACCACCTTCTTTGTATGCTTTAGTCCACTTTAATGATGTAGGCTTAACTTGATAAACTCCATTCTTTAAATAATCTTTAGCATCAGTAATAGGATTACCTTTTGAGTCAATAGGTATTAACTCATTACCTTCTTGTTTAACCATTACAAGAGCAATGGTTTCTTTAGGATCTACATTCTTAGAATACTCACCACCTTGATCTTTTAGATACTGAGTTAATCCAGGAATAAGTTTATCCTCATTCTGTGCAGTGATGTATACACCACGGATAGATTGTTTTTTAGATTTAGTAAACTTTGAATAGTTAAATCCAAAGTCATTAGCATTCTTATATCCAGGAACGTTCTGACTACCTAATGTAGATATAGGAACTTTCTCTTTTCTTTTTTTACTAATAGCTTCAAATGATCCAGTCTCATTATTTTCTGTAGCAACACCTTTATCTAATGTTGCTTTCATTTGTTTCTCTAATTCCTCAGAGTCACGTAATGCTTGTTCTTCTTCTCTTTGCTTCTTTAATTGTTCAGCAAGATCGTCTGCAGTTTTTCTAAACTCTTTCTCAATAGCATCCATCAACTCCTTGTTATCCAATTCGTTAACATAGTCAGCTAAGTTTGTTCCTTCTGTAACACCATCAGCAATGTCTTTGAACTTAGGATCCGACAACACTGTAGCTATTGAATCCTCAAATAATTTAGATAGTTCTTCAGAAGTATTATCATCTTCACTAATTTCATACTTCCTAAACTGTGCAGGAGTTAGATACTCAATTTTACCATTAGGAAGTTTTGTTTCATATTGCTTACCTAATGTTGTAGACAACACTGTGATCTTTGGAGCAACGTGCATACCATTATCCTGACGAACAAAAGAATCAACTAATGAATACTCTCTACCAATCTCAAGTTCTTTCTTTTGAGATTTTCTAGCTTCTCCTTCAATTGGTTGATTAATGATTGCAGGAATGTCTGAAGTGGGACCAGTCCACGCAGAATAAGGATCATCATAAGCCTCTGCATTCTTTTTGATATCATCATACTGCTCAACAAAATCTTTTCTGCGCTCAGTTAATTCAACAATATCATTAAGCTTCTCCTTTAACTCAGTCTTAACTTCTGATACAACTGGTTGTCCTTCTGGAGTCTTGAGTGTATCAATTTGAGATAATGCAGCTTTAATAAGCTTGTTACCATTCTTACCTTTATCTACAATGCTTTCTAATATCTCTTGAGTGCTAATGTTAGCAGCTAACAAATCTTGGTTCAGCTTAGGAATACGTTTGTCATACTCATTGATCTTAGAGATGGAATAAACCATCTTATCAATTACTGAATCAGAATACGTACGGCTTTCACCATCCTCATTAACTACATCAGCATAGCGATCAGTTAATACGTCGTATAATGAATTAACACTATCTGTAGAAGACTTCAATGCTTCAATACGTTCAACAAACTTTTGTTGATCTTCTTGAGGTAATGCTATTCCATCTTTAACTAATTGATCAAAGCCTTCTTTAGTAGAAGCTTGTTGAGCATAGTAATCTAGCTCTTGTTTAACAGAAGCTTCTTTACCATACTTGACACGAGGCATGATGTATGAAAGCATAAAGTCATGCTCAGCATCTTTCTCTTCTACAATATCATTATTAACAATTGCAGTTTGTCTTGCTTTTTGTGAACCAATACCAATAGCAGCATAGCGAGCTTGATCATTTAACATGTCTTGAATCTTAGTTTGATTCAAAGCTTGAACAGCTATCTCAGTATTTGTTTTACGAAATCCTCCCTCACCTAATATTCCACGTTCTTCAATATTACCTTTTATTTGTTGAATACCTCCAGATAAACCACCAATCAATATACTCTCTAAACCTTCTTTAGTAGTCAATGCTTTCTCAACACCTTCTCCAAAGATAGCTCCCATTGTACCATAAAGATTAGTGAAGTATTCATCAACATCACCTTTATGTTTGTATGATCTATCAAAGTATTTATTAACACCAGTTTGAATTGCAAACTGTGCACCTTCTTCAAATGCTTCTGATGGAGCAAATCCTAAACCAAGAATGTTACGTGTACGTGCAGCATACTTGCCAACTTTAGTTTTAGGTGCATACTCACTCCATGCACCACCAAACTCTTTTTGTTCAACATCATTAATCAATGATTTCTCAGCTCTTCTAGATGATCCTAAAATTTTAGGAAGTGCAATGTAGTTAGTAGCACTTAACAATAAAGCATTAGCGCCCACTGTCCATTTACCAATACTATCAGCATAGTTATTAATCTCTTGAAGCTCTCGTTCATCTGGCATTCTACCATGTTCCATCTTGAACTCATCGATAGCCTTTGTTCTGAACTCATTCATATTCTGCAAACCTTCAATAGAAGCTTCACCTAACGTACCCATTACAGAAGTTGTAAGTCGATCACCAGTCTTTAATACTTGTGCAACTGGATTTTTTAAATACTTTTGAGCTAATGATGTAAGAGCACCATCAAATGCAGAATACTTAGCAGCGTTAGGAACTATAGACATAGCTTTCTCAACAGCTGTTGCTGTTTCCATACCACGGCCAAGTTGAACTAATTTATTAGTAGCACCTATACTTCCTAATACTTTAGCCCAAGCCATACCACCACCAAGAGCACCTAGAGAATATCCTAGGTTCTTCATTACTTTATCTGACCAGAAGTTAGCTGTTAGTACATTGTCGGTAGAATACCATTGAGCATCTTGCTCCTTATGAGAATAGTAGTTGGCATACTGATCTTCCATCTTCTTGTTAAGATCATCACCATAACGATTTACTTCATTATCAAAAATATCTGCAAGTCTTCCAGTAGTTGCAGATTTAGCCATACCATAAAATAATCCTGCTGTACCAGCTAAGAAAGAAGACATAGCTGTACCAGTCATCTTAATAGCACCATTTAAAAACTTAGAACCTATGCCCTGTTGTTGAGCATACATCTCTTCTAAATCTTCTCCAGGTCTACTAGACTTATATCTATCTCCTGTGTAAACATCAGCAAACCTAATAGACTCACCTTTACTTTTAGGTGCGCTATTAACACGCTGATCAAACATATCATCAAATGATAAATTTGTAGCAGGTGCACCATAAGATGTTTCATCTTTTAATTCTATATCAGGAAACATTGGAGCATTTGCAATTTTGCTCCCAAGATATTTTGGTTCTTGATCTGCCATATTACTTATTTGAAAGTAGCTGATTAATTTCTGTTGGTGATGTGTTTTTAACAGCAGTCATTATTTTTTGTAAATTTGCATTACCATTAGTCATCTTTATAATTGGTTGTTGTGCACCTGGAGGCATTATATAAAAAACACCATAATATAAACCATCTTGTCCAACAAAGTTAGCTTTAACATCTATGTTACCAAAGCCTTTATTACTTGCAAAGTTACTCTTATTAAATTCTGTATCTCCTGTAAAATATGTTTGAGGATCAGTTACTGGTCCATTAGAAGTTGCACCTCTTCTATTTATTTTACTCTTAGCCATCTTAACTTCTACTGGTTCGTATATACCTTGGATAGGTATTCCCATATTTATAGCTTCATCTTCTGCAATAACCATTCCTCCTTTAACTCCTTTAGCATCTCCTGCAATAATTTCAACCATAGGTTTACCAGTAGTTGAAGGAATATATTGAGCTTCTAAAGTTCCACCATCTGATAAGAAATCTCCACCTGCTAGTGCATCTTTAAAGCCATCAAAGTTTACAGAAGCATTAGCGTTACGATCTGCATAGTTCATTGAGAAACGAGACAAGTCTAGTATTGTAGCGTTATCTGTTTCCTTATCTCCTGTTAATACAGATCTTTTATAGTTAGGATCAATGTTAAGAGTTCTCTTAATATTCTCAGCCATATTCTTATATGTCTTAGATACTGCTTCACTATTTATGTCGGCTAATGCCTTACCAAATTGTGACATATCAACATCAGGACGTAAAGCTTGTCCACCAAATACTTGACTTAATCCAGACCCTACAGTTTTAACAATACCTTTACCAGATCTAAATAAACCCGTAAGAGCTTGACCACTAGCTAAAGGACGAAGAGATTGAGTATCAAGAACATGATCTGTCATGAATCCTAAACCTTTAGCTCTTAACCTTTTCTCAGCATCAATACCTGCAGCCTTTACACCTTCATCAATCCAGTTACTAAACATGTCTAATGTCTCATGGCCTTTATAATATAATGCCATATCATACCAGTCTTCAGGATTAATCTTAAATTGCTTACCTTCAAAAGTAGCTACTGTTGGTTTTAGTTTTCCTAAGTTAGCTTGACTATAAACATCAGATCCCACTTGTTTTTTAGTATCATCAATAAATCCTTGTCTTAAATTATTCCATCCGTCAAACTGTCCCTTAGCATTCTGGAACTTAGTTAACAAGTTACTCATGGCTGGATTAAGATTAGGAGAATTACCAATAGTAGCAATTGCTTTATTTAATAAAGCAGCTTTATATCTATCTGGACTAATAGGATCTCCATTAGAAGCTTTTGCATTTTTGGCAGCATTGTTTAACAAGATAGTCATAGCCTCTTGTCTACTAACTCCTGTCCTTGCAACAACATCATTTAACTTCTTTAATTCAGAAGGAAGAGATCCATACATAGAAGTCCATGTAATCTCATCAGATACATTAGCAAAATTATCACCAGATTCTCTCCAAGGATTCTCTACTTGATTAATAATAGACTGATCACTTGGTTGATTACCAATTTCTAATATACCACCAGCACCAACAGCATTAGGATCAGGAGAATCAGGAATACCATCATTATCGGTATCAATCATTCCTTTACCTTTACCTCTTAACATTGCTAATTTTATTGCAAGGTCACTCTTTTTTT